>JAABVA010000539.1_pt1 | contig 47671 bp, 51 predicted proteins | sample 5560331 | NCBI WGS metagenome assembly JAABVA01 (sample SAMN12812661, study PRJNA571458) | rock metagenome | isolation source: Antarctica rocks | place: Antarctica: Victoria Land, Mt New Zealand sud | collected 2016-01-07 | reverse complement strand
GACTCTCGCTGGCTCTCACTCTCGGGTAGCGGTCTAACGTCCATCGCAAGAATGTCTTCAGATCCTCGGCTTGTGCGTTTAAGGAAAAGCTTTCGGGGTTCTGTTCAATCTCCTGACAAAATCTGATCGCAAATCAATTAGGTTCAGAACTTTACTCCGACCGAGAGTACAGTAAACAACTGACCTGTTCCATTTCTTTGAGAGTGATTTCTTGCTCTTCTTTGTATTATCAGCGTGCTTCGGTTCTGTCCGACCTTTTGCTGCCAGCTCTTGGCGGAGATTCTGATAGTAACTCGGCGACTGCTTGCCAGCGTTTCGGCGTGCGCGCGTAGCTTTGCCAACGGGCATGATCCTTAGCTGCTGTTATGAAGGGCGAGCACAGCGTTGCGGTCGAGAGTAGAGAATAAAAGAGGCTCTGAGCTGTGGGAGCTTGACGGTATAAGGAACGATGACAGTACTCGAGGCATATGACGGAAATACAGTCCTGCTTTAACAGTGGAGCGAGATAAAGAGCAAGAAGGGCACCACCGGAGGGTGCCATGTCGGTATTTATGTTGACTGCCCACACTGAAATCCTTCGGATGGGTTGAGCCAGAGATGGAGCACAATCCTGGACATTGGACCTCGGACTTTCAGATCCTTGTTTCGCCGCTGCGGTCGCTTGACTCCCCCTGCCCCCTCAGCCCTCGGTGTTCTGGCAGCATAAAGCGGCTTCAACACCTACCAAATGTGGACGCCAGAACACCAAAAGGTAGATACTATCTGTAATTTCCGTCTCTTCTTCATCTCTTTCTCGAGCTTCCAACATCGAACTTTGTTCCTCCAATCACTGATCTTCTATCCCTATGAGCTTCTCTTCAGTATGTAGGCATTGTTTGGGCTATCTTTCGTAGTGTACGCTCGCGGCATTTCACTATTCTTTCTCTTCTTCCTGGAATGATTGACTCGGTAAACGCGACGTGTACAGCTGAATCAGATAGCATAGTGCTTATATAGAGTAGGAATAATAGTCAATAGAGGTGATGGTTGATGTAGAAAGGTTGAGGAAAGGGAGAAATCGGCGGAAATTGCAAGATGTTCTACCGAAACTGGCTAGCCTATATCTTGAAAGGATTAGCGCAAAACCCGATCTGGCTAGACTGCTGTCATGTCATTTGTCAGGTCAGATCCATGTCACGACTTGACGTCATATGACTTGTCATACCATCGAAATGACGGTCATTACCGATCCCTACGAACGTCATCCGGCCGAATTCCAGAACTTGGCTGTAAGGTATGATGTTCATCAACAACAAATCAAAGGAGAGTGTCCGATAATGCTCATCATCTCACAGGACGAACCTTATTCTCATGGAATACCAGGAGATCTCTGTCTGCTGGCCTAGCCAACCCAAGTGTTTTTCCACACAGTCACGCTAAGAAGCAGCGAAGATTTGGTGGCTATCCCAAATTTAAGCGATTAAGTAAAGAATACGGTCAGATCTGCGGTGTTGGAATAAACGAAGTCAGTCCGTCAGCTAAGATACGGAGTACAGCAGCTGCAGCTATGGAATGGACGCTACAAGATTACACGTCCTCTTACAACTAACCTAAGATGATTGGCACACAGTGAGAGGGACCTCAGAATGGGGCATCATCAACATTTTATCATGAGAAACAGGAACACGAGAAAGGTACCATACTTGCCACGAATAGTTCTATCTTGCTTCAGAGCGAAGAGCCCCCTGGATAGTCGAACTTCTGGCCCACCAATTCTTCAGTAAGTGTCCAAAGCCTCGCCGCGACATCTTTGTCTTTCGCATAGGGTTTTGCGGCATCATCATCAACGTGGCCGTCTTGGAGATATGCGCCGTTATGTTCTATAAGATGAGTGATCAGCGAGCTTCTTCACAGGGTTCCTTTGTAACACACCAACGATACTGGGATCAAATGCTGCGACAACGTGTGTCGCCGCACCTTGGCCGATAGTCTTCCAGGTGAAACGGTCACTGTTCAGGTCTTTACCGTTTTCATCGATCCAACCTAGCATTTTGTTAGCAGATTCGAACATACCGTAGTGGAACCGGGAAGCTATTTACCCCTTGCCCTCTGGTCTTCTTTTGTTAAGTGGTTTTGAAGATTTGTCCTGATTCCTCCAGGGTGCAGACTGTAGGCGAGAACACCTTTTCCCCCTAGCTTTGCTACCAAACCAACCGAGAAGAGGGCGTTTGCTGTCTTAGCTTGCCCATAAGCCTTCCATTTTTCGTATGTCTTTCCTCCCTACATTTATGCGTTAAGTTACGTTATTTTTCTTAGCACAAATTTCTGAATGGACGTAAGAAGAAGATTAGCAACATACGCTGAAATCATAGTCGTCGAACCGAATGCCCTCAATAATGTGGCCTATGCTGCTAACATTCACGATTCTGGCTCCCTTTCCTGCCTCCAATATCTTCGACATGATCAAATTAGTGAACAGATAGTGGCCGACATAGTTGGTCCCAAATTGAGCTTCCAAGCCGTCTTCGGTCACAGCATACGGAGCTGCCATGATAGCGGCGTTGTTGATGAGACGGTCGATGGGCTCCTTATAGCCATTCACCTCAGCGGAAGCTTCGCGGATCTGTTTTTGCGAGCTAAGATCCAATTTGAGACATCTGATGGATACATGAGGCGAAGTAGCATTGATGGCCTTCTCTGTCTCTTGGACTTTGGACATGTTACGCCCTGCCAGGATCAGGAGGCCCGGCTCGCTAAGAGATATAGCTCTAGCAGCTTCGGCGCCAAGTCCACCAGGCGAGACACCGGTAATCAGGACTAGAGTTGTGTAAGTGTGAGAATACAGATAGATGAATTGATTAAGCTGACCCGTTTTGCCTCGGATCTCATCAGCGAGAACTCTGGAAGCCTCTTCTGCCGTGGTCTCAAATCCGAATCGGGCCATGTCGTCTGTAGACTGGAGTACTTGAGTGTGATGTGTATGCGATTGCGGTTATTGCTTGTGCAATCCTGTCTCGAGGAGGTCGATCCATGGTCTTATACCACAACGACCGATCGACATGACTTCTAAAGCCGACAATTAAATCTATCTCTGGAGTTAAGAAACGATTCCGCTCGATGGGGGCGGTTCACTATGATCGTTAGCAGCGACAAAAGTTCGACCGAGATATTGATTTGGATGGATTTCCGCCTTCGCTTAGTAGCCTCGGAGAGCCGACTACAAATTCGATTTCTGTCCCGTGTCTCTAATTCTCTTTTCACCTACAGAAAACCTATTTCGAACTTCCGCTGTATGTTCAATGCGCCTTGGCCGGAGTTAATACTGCGTACATACTTTCAACGTTGACTTAAGCCTCGATCAAACGGGTATTAGACATAAAATCCGGGGCTATGAAGACAATGCCTGGCGACGACGACTACGGCTGGAAGACCTCATCTAAAACACATGGCCTGAGTCACAATTAACTCTCTTCCGCTCAATCTCTCGACTTATGTACATTACAATATGGCGCTGGTTAGCGCCAACACCCAATTAAGCATGCTCCCTTTTTGCCCTTATCATTCGCCAAGTAAAAGACTTCAAGATACATGTCGACTAAGGTTGCCCTCATGATTTTTTTACACAAGCAACACCAAGCATCATCCCATTGAAGCAAGAAGCTCAATCAAGATTTCAGCGAGCTCATGGCTTTCACCTCTCGTATTATACCTACCGGGCTGCCGAGTCAACAAATCGCAAGGGATTACTCAGATACCTCTCCCACCGTCAACTTCCAAATTCACGCCAGTAATGAACTTTCCCTCATCGGAAGACATGAAAAGCAGGGTATTAGCAACGTCCGTTGGTTCTGTCAAACGCCCGAGAGGCACATTACTAATGAACTTTGCTCGGTTCTCAGGAGTATCTGGAACACCAGCGAACGATTCAAAGCTAAAGTATCACGATCAGCCGCTGCTACAGATCAAGAGGTCGGAATATCTGAAAAGCTTTCGAACTTACAGCCCGGTCCCACTTAACAACGGACAAACCGCGTTCACGCGAATTTGATGCGACCCATACTCGGCAGCCAAACCTTTCGTAGCGTTTGCCACTGCACCTTTGGAGGAGTTGTACCAGACAAGTCCTGGACGTGGTCTCATAGCGCCAATACTAGCCACATTTATGATGGCTCCGCCGCTTTTCTGCTCAATCAGTCTTGGGACAACGACGGCGACGGAGTGGTATATCGATTTCACATTAACACGAAAACATCGATCGAATTCGTCCTCGGTCACCTCTAAGGTAGGCTGTATCATCAATTCTATGCCCGACAAACACGACATGGAAGAGATCTCGGAAATTCTTGTTACCTTGTTCTTGTACGTCGTCCCAGCATTGTTTATAACAATATCAATGCGGCCCCACCGATTTGTAACCTCCTTCAGCGCTGCTTCCCAATCAGATTTTATAGTCACATCGACCTTCATTGCATGCATGTTTTGACTGTCAACGTTTGCTGTCTTTTCTGCGCCCTCCACGTTGATGTCGCCTACAAGAACACAGCATCCTTGGGAAGCGAAGAGGATTGCTGTTGCTGCACCGAAGCCAGACCCACCGCCTAGGAATTACAACCGGGGAAACGTCATTACAAGTCATGGAAGGAATATGACTTAGAATTGTCTCACCTGTTACTATGCCCACTTTCCCTGCCAGGCGGTCGCCTTTGGAAGACATAGTCAGCGATACTTCACTATGAAAAGCAGTGGTATCAAGGATGGTATGATTTGAAAATCATAACTGAGTGAGGAGATCAAACGACGAGCCAAACGTAAAGCATCCAGAATTCGGGGAATGGCAGTGCGGGGATCAATAATGCGGGGATAAGGTAATCGCGGGGCATGCTGTAGCCCTAATTATCATGTCTACCTAGACTTCACAAGGTAATCCCCGATGGTCCGTTTCTATCTGTCCAGTAATCAGCTCACTTAATGCTCATGTGTAAACACAAGCTTTGAATGTGGGACCTAGACTGCAGTACAAGGCACGTCAGCTAAAAAAGCTCCAGGAAGGATTTCTGTTCGAATCGCCAAGGACCGTGCAAGAGGCGATTCATCCCTGATCAACATACTTCTCTACTTACGGTGCATAACTGCTTCGGCGGCTATATATTCTTCTTTACGATAATCCGTGGCACTCCAAGATGTCTAATTACACTTCACCATCCAAAGGTATTCCATGAGTGGATAACCCTTCCGTCTCTGGTTGTCGATTTCTCTAATTTTACGATATTTTAATTTATATGATGAGACTTGGTTGCCAGTCCCGTCCTCGATCTGTTATCTCTTGATCCTTGATGCGACGAGGCTTTAGTTGAACAAAGCAATATCGCTTACTCGGTTTCCAAAGCTCAAGAATCCAGATGTGCTTAAGAACAGATCATATGTTAATGGCTTCTGGATCGAGTCGGGATCTGGGAAAAGGTTCGATGGCTATGGTAAGCGAAGCATAGCTTAGCGGAAAGAGCGATATTACTTGTCATTGAATAGACTCGGCAACCGTCAGATTGGATATCCCGCCCAACCGTGGCAGCTGAAGATGTGCAATAAGAAGGTGAACCCTAGGAAGCGAGCCCAACTGCTCCTAAGATGGAATATTCTGATGCGAGAAAATAAGGAGCACTTGGCATGCATTCTGGTTAGTGAGACTGGGAAGCCACTATTTGAAGCATATGGAGAGATCGACTTCGCTCCTGGTTTTACCCGGTAGTTTGCTGGGGAGGCTGAAAGGATTCATGGCACCACCGCCACCTCAGCAGGACGTATCTTTACCATCAAACAGCCCATCGGAGTCGCTGTTACTTTGGTACTTAGGAACTTCCCAATTCCTCTGACTCTCAGAAGGACAAGGGCTGCTTTTGCTGCGAAATGCACTATAATCTTCAGGCGGTCTTCAGAAACCAAAATCTTTGTGCTGACATTGACGCATCTAGCGGAGCAGGTTGGGTTCGTGTGACAGGTTTTCAATGTGTAGACGACTGACCTAGAGGACACAGCTGCACTGAGGCTTTTCATTTACTGACGAGGAAAGTGACATTCACCTGCTCGGTAATTGGACTGGTATACTACTAGATATTTCATATTAACGACCGGGAAACGTATACAAGAATCGGCAGGTTGACTGCAAACCATTACTCCTTTTGACTCAAGAAATTAACGCTTGAACTTAGGGGAAGTTGTTCAATATCGTCTTTGACGACGCAGATCTGAATTAAGCTGTCGAAAGTGTCTAATATATCCAAGCTACCGAATCCCATCAGCTCTTATGGCCTTGAAATTGCGTCTTGCGGGCCGAGCATGTATAAGAGCAAACCGTGTCTAAGTAGGGAAGCGAGTCTAGGAGAGATTTGCAAGCATCCTCGAAGAACGGAATCGAAAGCTAAAGATGGGTCATCGCATTTGCGAAAGAACTACACGTGCCCCGTTAATGATGCTCAATGGTCTGACTAAAGCCGTTGCTCAAGTCGAAGACGCGAAGAAACACGGTGGACAGATCTTGCTGGGTGGAAATCGAGTCACCGGCAGCGAGGATTACCTCTTTAAAGCCCACAATTATCAAGCATGAGCCGGAGATGCTTATCAAAAGAGAAGAGTGATTTGCTCCAATTTACGCTCTATATTCATTCAACACCAAGATTGAAGTTGTGGAAGCCGCGAGCAATACAAGTGTAAGACATTCTTACTGCTTTTTTGGTTGTTCATTCTTGGCAGAACTCAAAAACTCTTGTAGATGGGACTCCCATCTTATTTCTTCACGAAAGGTATTGACCAGACATGGCGTTTGCTTGAACTTTTAGAGGCATGGATGATTAGAATAAATTCAAATGAACTACCCTCGAAAATGTGTATTCCACTTGACAAAGAATTACGCACAGGCAACTCGTCTGCAGATGAAGCACCCTTTGAAGGAATCAACGAAGCCGGTGTTGCAGTTGGTAAAAAGAGCAAGAGAGACCGTGGCTGTTCTTGCTGGACGCAACCTCGTCATCCAAGTAGCACATGTAGGCTTAGGAGATCTGCGCCACGCCTCAACCGGTGTGGAAGCACAACTACAGAAACAGGCAGGTCAGTGATCCCGAGGTCCTCGATCAGGAGGCCCATAGTATTGTTCTCTTCCAAAGATATCGTGACGCGAGGATACCTAAAGTGCAAGGGGTGCTACCTACATAAGGTACCCGATTTAGCCTACGTCATCGAAATGTTCTACCTGGTGCATTAGACCCGCTTGTATATTGATAAACATTCAGTGCTTTTGCCAGTTGTTGCAGTAGACATTATCCAGGCAATTTGATATTGAAGATGCCAGACCTTTCCACTCTTGTTACTCCGGCGCCTTATCACATTATAACGTACCTCTTCCATTGCCTCCCTAAAGTCAAACATGATCGCTGACCTCTCCATAGCTATGGCACCCTTCTCGGCTCGTCTGCTTTCCAGGTATTGTTCTACTACCCCTTACTGCAATCATATGTTCCAGCCAGGTCTCACGTTGTGTTCAGACCTTCATCGGCGGCCCCGTAGCCTACAAGGCCCTCCCACGGCCGCAATTCTCCTCCCTTCAACAAGCCATCTTCCCCATCTTCTTTGGCCTCCAAACCGCGCTCCCTGCCATCCTTGCTCTTACATATCCTGGTGTCAAAACACCTTTGGGGTCAACGCCATCAAGCTTGTCCGGGGTCCTCGCCGAAAACAACAGGTTTAGCGTTTTGGCTCCAATAGCTGCTATTTTCGCAATCAACTTGACCAATTTGGTATGGATTGGTCCGACCACAACGCAGATCATGAAGGAAAGGAAACACCAGGGTAAAGTTACTACTTTGTGGATCCCTCGCCGGTATAGCTGCTTACATGGATCTGTTGCTAGAAACCAGAGACGGAAAGAAGAGCTATGACGCGCCACCCCATTCGAAGGAGATGACCAGATTAAACAAAGCATTTGGAAGAATGCATGGGGCTTCGGCTTTGACCAATTTGGCTGGCCTGCTTGTGACGGTATTTTACGGCGTTGTGCTTGCTGAGAGGCTGCAGTGAAGATAACGGGAATAAGAACGCCGATGTAGATTTAAATATACTCAGTAGAATCAGATAAATGAGTCAGTTCATGGTTATCCCAATTAGGTCCAAGGTTCCTAATATCAAGGGTATCAATTTCACCCCACTTTACCCTGCACTCCATACATGTCATTGCGCGTCTCTCCACAATTCTTGTTTAGAGCAGCCCCTCCTCGCCATTCCTCCACCATCATCGGGAGAGCAGAATGGGCTACAAAAACGATCAGAACTTCTATCCAGAGACCTATCGACCGGGAAGTTGTGCGAGCGGAAACCCCCGACTCCCTCCTCTCCCGCCACGAGCGAACTCCACAGCGTCAGATGCGTTATCCCCTCCGCCCTACTCAGAAATTGCGCCGACGTATCACTCCCAGCCTTTAACCCATTCATGGTCTGCACAAGACCCTCGATCATCTTCTACCCAGTCTCTAGTACCGGAAGATACTGCAGCAGATGGAAAGAGGACTCTACTTCTGATCTATATCCATGGATTCATGGGCAATGAGACGAGCTTTGGGAGCTTCCCAGCCCACGTACACAATGTTGTCACAGCCATGGTAGCAGAGACACATGTTGTTCATACAAAAATATACCCAAAATACAAGTCTAGAAAGGCAATTGAGTTTGCCAGGGATGACTTTAGCAAATGGTGGGGAACCTCTGCGGTTACTTGATGGATTTCATAGCCACAGCGCTGATGATATCAAGGCTCTCCCCCCATGAGTCACCCAAGACAGATGTCGTTCTCCTCGGACATAGCATGGGCGGCATCTTGTCAGCTGAAGTTGTCTTGCTGAAGCAACTCAACAGCGAATCATTCCAACATCGTATATTGGGTACAATCAACTTCGACACTCCTTTCCTGGGGATGCATCCAGGTGTAGTTGTCAGTGGACTTGGAAGTCTCTTTCGACCCGCGCCTGAATTGCCAAATGCGAGACCTCAACAAGAAAGCTCTAGTGGTCAAGAGGTTAGGCGGATGCCGACCAACGATGAGTTCTCGGCCTCGCCATCTGCTACTTTTTCTCTACACCAGTTACGAACACAATCTTCTACGACTTCGGGCTACTTCAGTCCTCCTGCCAGTTCGGCAACAAGCAGCCGGCAAGACTCTGGTACGACCAACCTTCAGCAGATTTTGTCTCCAGATCTACCAACCAAAGATCCGAATTACAATCCTCCGTTCCCCAACGATATAAGGGTACCAACACGCACGGGCTGGGACAATGCCTTGCACTTTGTGATGAAGCATTCCGATGGTTTGACGAAAGCTACGAAGTCTTACGTGACTTCGCACCTCGAATTTGGTGGTGCAATGGCAGACTATAAGGGCTTACAAACCCGCTACGCAAAGCTCAGAGCTCTTGAAGATGTGGATGAGAAAAGATCAGGTCATCGAAGGATAAGATTTATCAACTACTATACTGCAAGTACAGGTAGATTGAAAAGGCCCAAATCTCCGTCACCTCGTAGGTCCAGATCTCAAATTGGTTCCCAGCTGGATGGCTCTGGAAAGCCTATGAACCAGTCATTGCAAGAGTTGAGTTTGTCTGCTCCTGATACTCGATCGCCATCTAGGAGTCCAAGAATTTCGGTCGGGGAGCACAGAGATTGCCAGGTTATTCCAGGGGTTCTTCAAGATGACGACGAAGCTGAAGAAGCTGGCAACTCATTTGTGGGAGATGAAGGTGCTCTGTCCTATGGTAGCGAAGGGATGAACATTGTAGACCCCTCACCAATTACCGACGACGAGCACGAAGAAGCTCGCAACATTCAGGACAAAGCCGCCCCTGAAACCACCGAGCCCATGTCACCCTCCACACCAGCAGATACCGCCTCCATAACCCCCAGCGCTCTCTCAAAATCCCCCTCGCTTCCACCCGTCCCATCACTACCCCCGGAACCTCCAGCTTTCGATCCCTCTCCCTTCCCTGACAAGGACACCCGCAAACTCGCCGAAAAGGAACATTCCCGCCAAGTCAAAGCCTACAAACAAGCCGTCAAAGACCGCGACAAAGCCATCAAGGACCGGAGGAAGTTGCTCGAGAAGCGTGAAAAGAACGCAAAGATGGCGAGAGAGAAGCAGGTCAAGCGCGACGCTAGAGAGCTGACAAGATTGGAGGAAGACGGCAAGAAGAACCAACCCAAGTCACCAGCAAAACTAAAGAAGGACCCCACCGGCATCCCCAACAAAAACGGCCAGGACGAGCCATTACCCGAAAAACCAAAACGCGACAAGAAATTCTGCATGCTTCCCCCCCGCATCAACGGCGAGCGCGATCCCTGCTGGGTAAGAGTGTTTATGCGGGATGTGGACGAGGTAGGCGCGCATTGCGGGTTGTTCCTTGTGGGCGAGCAGTATGAGGGCCTGGTTGGGGATGTGGGGGAGAGGGTTAGGGGGTGGGTTGAGGGGTGAGGTGAGTGGGGTATGGGAGAGGGACCAAGAGATTGCGTCTGGGTTGGATGGGAGGGGGATTGAGTGATAATGGGCTATGGACGGAAAGGAGTTTGTGGGGGTTTAGGGCTTGATGGTCTGCGACGCACCTAATGATACCCAAGAATGCTCTGCTACCTTTAGGTATAAATATTTCCATTAATGCTTAAAAGTCTTCTACTGTATACCACAACCTTCAACTCTCAAACCTCCTCCCTACTAACGAACCGCCCCCCCCCCCCCCACTTCCCGGCACCCCTCACCCCTTTCCTGTATCCAATACTGTATGACTTCCACTCAACCAGCCAGCCGTCCAGTCTCACCCTCATCCTCATCCTCTACCACTCAGAATCCAAAACTCAAATTTTATTTTCGTGAGAAATCAGATGGAGTCTGTAGAAACCTTACGATGTACACTAAGTAAACCTAAGGTATTCTCTTCGCTATAGAATCTACTCAACTACGCCGTTGTTTCTGTTCTAGACTATATACACCGAAACCAGGAAAACTAGACGAGTTACGAGTTACATACAAGTTGTATTCATCACGTTGCTTTGTGAAATTAACTGCGCGTGTCCAACATGGCCCGGTATCCAAATATGACCCCGGACGGGAGCGCTTTCTTTTAACATCACCCTCCAAAACACTCCTTCGTCCAAGAATATCCTAAATCAACCCCCCCGGATACGGCCCTGGCATTGCTCCTCTCCCTCCACGACCTGCACCACCCATCCTCCCCCCTCTCCCGGCCATCCCGGGCAACTCAAAATCCGGGTTCGAGCCCAACAGCATATCTCTCTGCTGCAGCGGTGGTGGTCCTCGATTCGGCCCTGGTCCTTGCTGCGGCGGTGGTCTCCAGGCAGGATTGATGCCGCGCTGGGAGATGGAGGTGTAATCGCTGTCGCCGCTGACGGCGGGTGAGCGGGCACCTTCTTGGATGGATTCGAAGGAGGAGGAGGGCTCGAGGTGGCTGTGGTAGTGGGGTTCGTTGGTGTGGCTGTGAGCGCCGGGCATTAGGGAGGTGGGGAGAGGGGAGGTGGCTTGTTGTTGAGGGGGGTGGGGAGGCTCGGGGGAGGCGAAGCGTGGGTCGACGTCTTCGTAGTAGTTGTCGCCGGAGTTGAATCGGGTGTGTTGGGGGGATGGAGATTGGGATTGCTGAGCGATTTGTGGTGTGGCTTCCGTGGGAAGTTCAACGGGAGGAGCGGTTAGAGGAGAGCGGGGTTGGGAGAAGTTGGGTGGGGAGTTGTTTTTGCGGGCGGGACCACCGGCCCAGGCGGCGCGGGGAGGAACGTAGGGTCTGTTTGTGTATTAGCAACAGGAGGTAGTCCGGAATGAAAGAGTACTTACTCCTGCGAGCTGTAGACACCTGTCATGCTATCGTGTTGCTCTTCTGGTCTTTGCTGTTGAAGTGCAACTAGACCTCCGACATCACTATCACTGTCTCGTAATTGCATCGTTCGGTTATACGAAGGCGATTGCAAAGGACTTGCGGAGAAAGCATCCATCTCCACTGCCTGGCCAATCACTACTCCTCCGGGTGGATGTTGAATGGGCAAGGGTGGAGGAGGGGATTCGCTCCTATACAACGGTTGCCCAGGAGGGCCTGGTGACGGCTGTCTTCCTCCATAGCCAGCTACCAACGGAGCAGATGGCGGGCCTGGCGATTGTTGTCTGCTGTAAACCCCAGGTGCAGAAGGAGGTCCGGGCGAACCCTGCCGGCTGTACCCTCCCGGTGCTGATGGTGGACCTGGAGAAGGTCGTCTACCATAACCTCCAGGTGCTGAAGGTGGTCCTGGTGATGCCTGCCGGCCGTACCCTCCCGGTGCTGACGGAGGACCTGGTGAAGGACGTCTGCCATAGCCTGGTGCTGATGGACTTCTGCCATATCCTGCAGGACCTTCGTTGCCGTAACCAGGCGGCGGCCCTCTTTGATTACGACCACCCATTTCGCCTGCTATATAGCCCGCCCCAGCTCCAGCTGCCATAGCCCCAATCGGTGCTCCCCTCCCATTTCCATTCATTCCGGGCCCTCCTCTACCAGGCCCGTAAGGTCCCCCTCTCCCATAACCTCTGGGCGGGTATCCTCCTCGGCCTCTTCCTCGAAAACCTTGCGAATTCATGGAGTCGTTGGGGTACTGATTCATTCCTCTATCGGTAGAACTCCTTCGCGAAGCTGATGGTGGCAAAGGTCCGAATGCATTTGAGGGCTGTAATGGATTCCCGTATTCGTCCCGCGGCACGTCGTATCTACCACCATGCCCGCCTTGCATTCCACCCCTTCCTCCCCTGCCGGAACCTCCATGCCGATCAAATTCATTCTCTGATCCGGTCAAAGTGGCACTTGTATTACTCGGCAGCGTCTTGTTAGAGAGTGATCGTTGGTTCAGGGGTTCACGCTCTTCATCAATGGCTCGCTTCGACTCAAAAGTAGCGAAGGCGGGCAATTTCCCCGAACCTGGTGCACCATTGATCATTGGTGGTGCGTTTGGCTGCGAACCCAGGGGAGGCGGGGATTCAGCCCGAACTGTGTCTTCTTGACGGTTGAAGTAATTTGCCCCGCTCATCTCAGCATTCTCTGCTATCCTCTTCTTTCTAGCTTTTCTGTTAACCAGTGTTCTTCGCATGGCGCATGTGACTACGCCACTTGCGGCAATTAGTATAGTAGATGCTAGAACGATCCATCCTCCCCATTGTAGATGCGGTACGAATAGCAGAATATCCACGAGAAACGCCAGCAGGCTGAGCAGCAAAGTGGGAAGCAGTAAGATGAGCAGTGCGAGAAGATAGCGTGGTGAATGTGAAGGCGAATGTAAATGCGCGGTGGCAGCGAGTATGAAGCAAATAAGAGTGAGAAGGGCGGCCACGGGGTGGACTATCAGGATCGAAGACAAGGAGGACCGGGCAGCCGGAGGAAGTGAAAAGTCGGCATCATCTTTGCTGTTGCCGAAAAGAGTCTGAGAATCTGCACACAACAGCTGTCAGCGAGTGTCCAAAGCTCTTGCCAAGGCATGGCTTGGGCTTGAGAGCTCCTGGAGCAGCATTTCAACACTGGAATAGGATGCACTATTTTTTTGGCCCAGCTTCGCTTCCGTATTCCACAAGAGCCTTTCAATCGAAAGTAACGTACTTGTAGTATATCCAACCTGTACACCTGTACATTGAGTCCCTTTGCAATATCCAAACACACCAAATTGAACTCCTTGGAACGACGCAAGCGGTATGCCCTTGACGATAGGGGTTGATATCACTGAAAGAAGCAGTAGAACGAAAGCAATGAACAGAAGAATCGCAAGAGGCGTAGCCGGTCGCAACATTACGATGAATGTTAGTTTTGATTGCTCGAAAGCCCAGCTCTTGGTTGCAGTCCTCGGGTTTTCCTGTTGTTAGAATATTGTCTTAGTCTCGCGATCCACTCCCCTGTCGCATTGGAAGCACACGACAACGCCGTCAGTCTCTTCTTGATCGCATTCCAAGATGCGGCTCCATGTATCAAAAGTTTCAGAGCACAATGGGTAGTCCGTAATTGACGGCCCTTTAAGTGGCTATCGAGGGCATGAAGTTGGCAGGCAGTGCGGGACTAAGGTAGGCCTCTCTCAAAGGTGGGTGTGCAACGGGGCGGTGGTGTTAGCCAGGAAAAGTAAAGGTCCGGAATTAGCGCGCAGTCTTGTCCAATGGATTTTAGAAACGGGTGTAAGGAGCGTTGAGAAAAGAACAAAGGAGTGTATGTGGTGGAATACCTTTCAGGATAGAGGAGCTGAAGCAAGATTTATTTGAGTTGTTGCTTTGCTTTTCCTCTCCCTAGAACTTATCCCGCTCTCCACTTTTTTTGAAATTGGATTTCGCTTGTGGACTTGCTGGGATGAGTCGCTCCCACTTCCCAACATAATCGTGCAGCTTTGGAATACTCGTAGGCAACTTTTGTACAGCATACGGATTATCAGACACGTTGGGAATAATAGCCCATGGATATATATTGATTAAAGATGGACATATGAGTGCCACTTGCTGTTACAGTGCAGAATGACCCCAGAAAACCGTGAAACCAGAGGTGCACGCAGGGGTTACTATTGTTACAGTGGTCAGTGGTGCAGGCTCAGCGTTTCCAGCGCCGAGACCTCTCTTCCAGTTGTCTGCCTATTGTTTCTTTGATTGAAAATGCCACGCATCAGGCTCGAAGTAAAACACATGTCTCTAATGCCATGTATTCCGCATAACATCGATGTATCTTCTACTGCTTGAGTCTGTCAGAAGGTCTTCGGCTACTCGCGGCATGTTTCAGCACAAGATAGGATATGGATGGCCGTATATGAATCTAATCTAATCTCAATCTACGGGAGACTAAAACGTAGCTTATCTCGTTCATCGTCATCAAAAGTCGCTTACCATACTGGCATCCACCACTTCGTGAAGGCAGCCATTTGTGGCCGTTTGCCATGATTCGTCCCTTGACTGGCCTCTGTGCACGCTGCCTTGCTAAGAATTCAAACCCAGCATTTCTCACCACACGAAGGCTCTTTACCGCCAAGTCAATTCAGCCGCAGCAGTTTCAACCGTTCAGCGGTCCTCCTCCGCCAAATTCTCTCCCCACAGCAGCTCCACCGAAACAATATCGCCGCATCCGAACATGGACTCGTCGCCTCGTATACTTAGCAGTGGGCACGGGTGTACTATACGGTATCGACAGACAATTCTATGCTTCTTCGATAACCCGCAGCGCACGCACTTTCGGCCTCGGATTAATCGTAGCAATAGACTACAAGATCAACTTTCGTCCGCACCCACCGTTAGCAGAATCTATCGCTGCCCTTCATGCTCGCAATGCAGAGCGTCTGTTCGACCTTCTGCGCGCCAACGGAGGGCTCTACCTCAAGATCGGGCAAGCCATTGCAATGCAATCCGCCATCCTTCCTCCAGAATTTCAGAAAATGTTCGCCAAAATGTTCGATGACGCTCCCCAAAATAGCTGGAAGGAGGTGGAGAAAGTGATACGGGAGGACTTTGGGAAATCTCCCGAAGAGGTATTTGGAGTGAGCTTTACTGGAGAGGCTGGAAAGGGCGTCATGGAGCGGACTGCAAGGGCAAGCGCGAGTGTAGCTCAGGTACATTGGGCAAGGCTGCAGGATGGGAGAGAGGTCGCGATAAAGGTGCAGAAGAACGAGATTGCGCAGCAAGTAGGCTGGGATCTCTGGACTTTCAAGGTTGTGACCTGGATATACACTGCCTGGTTCGACCTTCCTCTGTACAGCCTCGTACCGTTCATCTCGCAACGACTGATGCTGGAGACGGATTTCGAAAACGAAGCTGACAACTCTGAGCGCATGGCAAAGCTCGTGGCTGGCGAATCTCGCCTTCGCGGCCGAGTCTACATTCCGAAAATCTACCGGGACCTAAGCTCAAAACGTGTCATGACAGCAGAATGGATCGAAGGTGTTCGGTTGTGGGACAAAGAGACCCTTACACGGCCATGGCTCGGCAAGCGCAGCCAAGGGAGCCCTGGCTGTCGTGGTGCACCTCTGAACCTCCCGAAGCAAGAGGAAATACAGGCCACAATTAAAAGTCATCCCCCGGAAGAAAAACTGAAACCCAACCGCGACTGGTGGAAAGGCCCTTCCAACAAAGGCGGCCTTGGCCTCTCACTCAAAGATGTCATGACCGAAATGATTGACCTCTTCTCCGCTCAAATGTTCCTCTGGGGCTGGGTCCACTGCGACCCTCACCCCGGCAACATCTTCATCCGGCGCCTCCCCTCTGGCAAACCCGAGCTCGTTCTCATCGACCACGGCCTCTACGTGCACATGCAGCCCGAGTTCCGCCACCAATACAGCCTTTTCTGGAAATCGCTCATGACATTCGACAACAAGACCCTCGGCGAAATAGTTCAGAGCTGGGGCATCAACAACGCCGACATCTTCGCTTCCGCTACGCTTATGCGCCCCTACGCTGGCGGCGATAATACTACCTCTGCCGAAATCAAAAAGGGCCTCACCGGCAAAGAGCAGGCTGAGCGCGCGTATGAGATGCAGCAGAAGATGCGCCAGGGCATGCGGGACATCCTCGGCGACGAGAAGAAATGGCCACAGGAACTCATCTTCATCGGCCGCAACCTGCGCATCGTGCAGCAGAACAACCAATTCCTCGGCTCCCCGGTCAACCGCATCAAAATCACCGGCAACTGGGCCTCGAGGAGTCTGGTCGACAGCCCGGATCTCAGCCTGCGCGAGAAGACGGTGAATTTCGGGCGGCATTTGATTTTCAAATTCGTGCTGTTCAGCAGCGATTTGGTATTCTATGCTGGCAAGATCAGGCAGTTCCTTGGGATTGGTGGGGGAATGGAGGATGAGATGGAGGCGCAGATGAAGCGGATCGCAAAGGATTTTGGGGTCGAGTTGAATCATGCTGTTTTTGAGGGGTGAATGGGTTGGGTGGGGTGCATAAAGGGGTTTTTATTGGGTTGGAGATGCGTATGGCGTGGATGAGAAATGGCTATGGGGCGCTATGGGTGTGGGCAAAACATTTCTGCTTCAACTGCATATGGGAAGGTTCGGTCGGCTGGAAGTAGCATCGTTGGAAGATTATATAGAAAATATTACAGATCGTACATAGGTTCATTCTAACGGAGATACTAGAATCCCGAGGCCACACCACGAGCCTCCCTCACTACCTCCCTTATCCACTCTAATCTCCAACCCTTTCGAAACCCAACCTCAAATCCCATTCCTTTTCTCCAACCTCACACCCTTTCAACCTTCCGGACCTTCCCTAACATCCCATTCTCTCTCCTACCACCCCGAAGCCGCCCGCATCCCTCCCGCAACCTCATCCACACGCCATACTTCCTAAAAAGCTTATCCCAACCTCTTCCCTAGAAGAATTAACGTGATTCTTCTCCAAACTCTTATCTACAACGCTTATTTATGTAGATGACGGTGCTCTAACGAAACCCATCCGCCCAGCAGATCCTCCTTCCCACAGTCCCCTACGCCCCCTAACCCCCTTATTTCCCACCGCTTTCTGAAAGGCAAACTTAGAAGTCCCTCGCCTTAATCGAAACAGTCGGTTTAATCCTCCAGGATCTGCAGCTTCTCGCTTCCGGCTTTCTCGAATCTCGCACGGGATTCCTTTGAGGCTTTCAGAAGACTTCTAGTAGTCCATCAGAAACTCATCTTCTACGTCTTTTTCCGGGGAAGGAGGTCGTGAGATTCCTGTTGCGAGGCTGTGAGCTAAGAGGTTAGCTAGCTGAGGGTTCTGACCATGAGAGAGCACGTTCGCCCTAATAGCTAGTTTGTGCAAGGTGCAGTGCTGTGTCGCGTTCACGACAGTGGTCCGATGCTGCTGAGCTCCTTTTGTGTGAGGGGGCGATCGGCCCTGCGAATGTCAAGCTCCTCCAGAGGCCTAATTGGGGGAATTTGGGGGAATAGCTCTTGGCTGATATGCTGCTTTCTAGTTTGGTATACTTTCTTTGGTGCTGATTTCTCGAGACGTTTCCTACGGCTCTTCGTCGTGTTATTCTTTTCTTTTCCTCCTTTGGTGTCGTCGCCTCTCATCCTCCATCCTTCTCTGCTGGGGGAGTCTCAGATGATCAATAAAAGTGTACAGATATCCTTTTGCAGTAGTATTCATAGAACAATCTACTCGAACAAATTTGTGGTAGGAATATCATCCACTCCAGCCCGAAAACAAGCTTAGACAAAGTAGTCCCGGTTTGTTGACCCATTCACGTGATTTCGTTTATCAACAAAAGCCCTAAACGCTAACCCTTCTATTCGCGTTATGGGTAACCGGGGGCGATTTAGCACGGCATTCTGCGGTGAATTTGGGTGCCATTCAGTGCTATATATACCGATATACTCTTCTGAATCTGTGCAGCCCGTTCGTCTGATCGAGCACGTAAGACACGCACTGTACTCCACAGCTACAACTCAGAACAATTCTTCGTTAGCAAAGACCGTCAATCGACTTGGAATTAGCATGACCTTATCGGCCCCTACAGCAATTTCCTGGTCCTGAAAACCGTAGTCTTCCAGAGGGGTACGCACCCCTTTCGTGGTTGAGCTCCACATCACTGTCCAGGAGCCAAGGCAGGCTTTCTATTGGTATCTTTTTAATTTCTTTTGTGAAAGAAGAGACTGTAGCTTGTGATAACAATCTTGCTCAACTGAACACCATGGCTTCTGAGACAGATATGACTTCTGAGACAGATAACGACGGGGCTATTTGGGAGTGGTTTGATTTGGAGTTGGCTACTGCAAGTGTAGATACAGGAGAGGCGAGCATGGCTGATGAAGAGATACTCGGGGCGAGCGTGACTGGTGAAGAGAGACTGGAGGCGAGTGCGAGTGGTGAAGAGAGACTGGAGGCGAGTGCGAGTGGTGGAGAAAGACTGGAGGCAAGCGAGATCGAAGAAGAGAGACTGGAGACAGCAGAAACTGCAGGATTGAGAGACATGCCACCTCCCTCTCGAGCCTCCGGCTTGAAACGAAAGGTGTCAGCAGAAGGCGATGGGAGGGGACAATTACCAAGACACGCACCCCTAATGCCACCGTGGACGAGTACCACTCCCCATCCCGTCGCCAAAACATATACTAGACCAACGCCATCAAACCAGTGGGGTTCGTCACCTTCACTACAGCCGTGGACGAGTACCACTACCCATCCCGTCGCCAACACATATACCAGACCACCGCCATCAAACCAGTGGGGTTCGTCACCTTCAATACAGCCGTGGACGAGTACCACTGCCCATCCCGTCGCCAACACATATACTAGACCACCGCCATCAAACCAGTGGGGTTCGTCACCTTCACTGCAGCCGCGGACGAGTACCACTACCCACCCCATCGCGAACGCATATTCCAGACCACCACATTCAAATCAGCAACATCCAGCACTCCCACTTCAACCGTGGGTTGGCATGGCCGCCCATCCCAGCGCTGCTGCATATCCTGGACCACCAGCGTCGAACCAGCGGCCCCAAGCAGCCTCACTACAACCGTGGACGGGTACCACCGCCTACCCTATCGCCGCCACATATCCCGGACCAGCGACATCGAACCTATCGCATCAAGTAGCTCAGTCATCTTCGCTAGCCAGCATGCCTCAAGGGTCCACGACAGCGGCACCATATTCTATACATCCATATCCTATTTCAATCCATTTTGAAATTTGGATAAGACCTCATTTCGCTCGCGAGTACTTCTTCGGATTTGTGGAAGGAAGCACTTACACGACGGTCATGCAATTCTGGGACAAAGTGAAGGGTAAAATGAACACCGTGAAGGATTTGGACGAGATGAAACGGATGCATTATATTGAGTTGAAAGTACGCTGCCTCAACGCCAGCATTGGCAGCCTAAGTGAAACCGTCAAAGATATCGTGATTCTCAATCGTACGGAGAAAGAGGAGAGGAAGTGGATCAACCTGATGCAGCATGCCATAAGCCGCATTGAACGAGGCGAAACGGTTACTGTGGACGCTTTGTTCCAACCATATCCAGATTGATCCGACATTACGCGTGTAGCATTTCCGATCCAAGCGGATATGCCTCAGTTCGCAGGATTACTGCAGCATCAAAGTCGGCGGCGTGGTATTTCGTGTGGTTGTAAAAATCTCGAGACTGTACGGGGGGTGGTCTGCAGTCAGCTGAAGGGGGGACGGGAGTGGTGAGCTACTGTAGTCTTTTTTTCCTTATTTCATTTGCAAGCACACCTTGAAGCCTCACTTTTGAGGCTACGAATAGTGGGGGTGATCGATAGCAACGGTTGTACCCGTACTTGGGGAGAGTCAATGTAAATATCTATCATACGGGAACCCCACTAAAAGTTCGGAGAATCAAAAATCTGAGGACTGCTACCAAATTCGATCAAATCCCATCTTTTAGAATGGCAGAACGTCCAACCAGATCCGATTCACACGCACCAAACTCTCTTGCGACGCGCTTCAGGTCCCTTTTCCGCCAAGAAACCTTCTCAATACCTCCTCAAATGTCATCCTATGCAGCTCCCCAACCCAGCAACCAAGGGTTTCAGACACTGCACAAGAAGTTCCCTTGCCCACAGCCCCAATCCTCGTTCCTCACTAAGCTGCCTCTCGAAATCCGAGAAGCGATCTATGTACACGTCTTTGGCCATTCGCTTGTCCACCTTGTTGATTTGGGCCATCGTCTAGCTCATGTGAGCTGTGCGCAAGAAGTCTGGGACGGGCATCGGCATGGCGTTGAGGGATTTAACGGGTATCCAGTGCTCCACAAGGAAGAGCACCCGGATGATGCGCTACTGGCGCTGTGTAAGACTTGTAGGACGGTGTATGTGGGCCATCACACTCTGAGTGATAGCTTTGCTGATACCGACTAAGCTATAACGAAACCGTTCCTCATCTCTACTCTGACCCCCGGTTCGCAATATGGCAACCGCACGTTCTTTTTACCATACCCCTCAAATCTCCCTATTTCCTCTCCCATGTCCGCTCGCTCCAATTCAGAATCTCATATTACCGTTTTCCGCAACTTGACGATTCCATCCCGAACGACATGGCCACCTGGAACAGACTGTGCTCTACACTCTCCAGCATGAAAAGTCTGCATTTTCTTCGTATATACATCCATCAAGACTTTTTCTTCGTGGAGCCAAGGGACCCTTCACTGGTAACCGAGTACGTGGCAGGATTGTTAGAACCCTTGAAGGCGATAGATGTGAAATGCAAGGAGAGCGCATTTGAGGTCTCAATTGGATGGAGGTTGACCGACTTGGAGCGCCAAATTATCGGAGAGGTACCGTTCCAGATCAAAGAAGTGGGGGAAAGGGGCTATGCAGGGAGGAAGGCTTCGGATGGAAATCCGTACGGCTGAGACTCAAAACGCGCTGGAAGATGAAGACGATAACAGTGTACTGGCTGAATTGAAGAAAGAAGAAAGAATTGTTAACTAGGGCACAGCTCTTGAGGGTTTAAGCGTTTTTGGTTTCAATTCACCAGCTCTTGGCAAGAACACGAGAATTATTATAGGCCACGGGATCGAGCCCCCATCATTACACCACGCTGTTCATAAGCTTCGCCTTAGTAGATTTTTCGGCCCATGGGCGAATACCTTCATCCGCACCCCGGAATATCGCTTCGTGGAGTAAGAGAATATCTAATCCTTGACCTACCTTTCCACCTTCTGCGATCAGCATGCTCGGCTCCTACAGCTGCTGGCGATCATAATTTCTTCAGTAAGAGGAAGAAGGACCAACGAGCATCGGATGGGACTTGGTTGCGTCAGGAGTAGTGGCCAAAGATACGCAACGCTAATAATTGCGTAAAATTTATGGACGCTGCCGTCGTGCATGGATCGGATTAAGATCCTTAGTATGGAGATGATATCTATGATAGGAGAGAAGTGGTCGAGCCATAGGGATTCGATTGCTGCACGAATATGATATGTAGCGAATTGATATCTCTTCCGGATTGGTACATCACTGGCATGCATTACACCCTTAACCGGAATAAATTAAGGGGACATGTGTATCGATCATACAAAAAATAATGAATACCGCCCAACGCTATCAATGCCTCCTATCCGAAATATACAGCCTCATCATAAACATTCACCCAAAGCTTTCGAACCTCCGCATCACCCACAAATATTCATCCCCGCCCACCGTCAGCACAACCTGGAAACAGCTTTTCTTCAGCTGTACCTGTAGCGCTTACTGTACCTCCGCGTACTACCTATGACCGACAAAATAAGCGCTAGAATCGCTTATAGAGTACAATGGACACATGCATGGATGGATGGCCAATCGACTTGGTCTAAATCTTCGAACATGTTGCATTCCTAGCCCCCAGCATACGATGCCACATGGTGCAATCTCAGATACTTTTTCGCTGCCGACGGCTGATGGGTATTGCGGAACGCGAAGTATCTCGTGGCAAGCAGCGGGGTGGTTCCTAATCAGGTACTCGAGCTTACAGTAAGACTCCTTTAACCCGCCAACGGACCCCCGTTGAGGCGGTGATGCTGCGAGCCTGAGGGATAATTCCTGTCGCCAGCTGCACTGAACTACTGAAGACTCTCAAGAGAACTAGTCTTTTGAGGTCGCATCAACTACCTAATCGTACCTAGTTGTTGAACTTGCGCTCAGAGTTTAGCTCGTTGCCGGTGCAATTTCGGATAGGGCGCAGTAGCTCTCTCGACGCCGTAAAGGCACTGCCTCTCGTATGATCGGACGTACAAAAGATGTTTTGCAATATTCCACATGATGAAATAACGCCCTTTCCGCTCCTTTGACAGAACATCTTTTTTTTGGTGAATCTGAGTTGTCGTCTCTTTCCTTGCATCATTCCTTTCCTGTCAAGTACTATCACGTCACAAGATGAAGCTTCAATCTCTAGCTTTACCTTTTCTTTCATTACTGGGTATCGGTCATGCATACGTTCTTTCGACCGACTGCCCTTCAGATAGTAGGTCATCCAATTCCAACTACCCGCTCTCAGGATACTACACCCTTCAAAGATTGCATCACGGTGATGAGATAGCAAATAGTTTGTGTATAGGGAAATAGTCCAAGCTAACCACAACGCCCGCTATCTAGAAAGAACCTTGATCAAGTCAAAAATCGATGCCGCTTTCGCAAGAATAGACAAAACAGCTACAGAGCTTAACAAAGTAGCTACCAATGCCCCAGATAAAATCCAGGCCGTTGCGGACTCGGCTGAGTTTCTGTTCAACTCGGGAGACTTACCAGGCATCGTCACAAATCTACGACAGCTTTATGGCGCTTCGCGTTTCTCAACTAGGGGGGATGGAACTGATCTTGTAGACAAGGACGTCTTGCCTATGGATGCGGTAAATGCCAACTTGTAGTTGTGTTTACTCGAAATCTAACGCAGACGGTTGCTTTCAGATAATTTACTGCGGTGGAGCACGCTTCAAGAATATTCTCGACACACGCCCAGGAGCTGCCCCTAACACCCAGGTTTTTGCGGATTCGGTGCATTACTTCGAAGCCGGCGATTTTTACGACAGATGTTTTAATAAGAACGACATCGAGATGTATACGTCCACTGCACCAGATGACAGCATCCAAAAACCTTCTGTCGTTCAAATTTGTCCCTGGTACGTGCCTGCCAGAGCGCCTGGAGTGCATCTCTGACGTGAACTTAGGTACTTGGACAAATTTCTCAATCCTCCAGCGCAGAAGAAATGCAATGCATGGCAGAAGAAATTGAAGTCGGTGGTCGATACACTTGGAATGGCCCACAAAACCGCAGCCGATGGTTCAGTCGACTTCGTCCACACGACGATGCATGAAGTCAGTACCACATCTTAGAGGGTTATGATTTATGTACTGGCTTGACTGCGATCGTTTAGTTGACCCATACCAAAGCCGGTGGTCGGACTAACGACTCGGCCAAACAGGGAATTAGCGGATGGCTTGGACAGCAGCTCTTTAATAAAGATTCGTACGGTTGGTCCAACTGCGTGGGCCTGAAGTCAGCATCAAACGCAGACTCGTAAGCAGTTCTCCCAGTTGGCCACGGAACGTCTATCGCAGGAAATGCTAACTCCCAGACAGGATTGCAATCTTAGGAACGATGGTAGAGAGCATTACGACTTGTGGGCTCGCGCCTACAAAGGGTATGTACCGTTTGTGTCCTTCCTCACAGACGGTTTTCGCTGACCATCGACCATAGGGGGTGATATGAATCCCATACCAGGTTGGACTGCCCCACTTAGACGGCTCATCCGATCTTTACCGAGCAAGAAGCAACTACGCGCCTGGATAAGGCAAGCATCATCGATGTAATGTTATGACTCTGGAGCGGGATGGCGGGATTCTGCTTGTACTTCAGCCTCGTTGTATTTTATCCCGGGTTCTCCGTCGGCGTTTAAATGATTCTCGAAAGGTGGATGAGATATTTGTTGGTTTATACTACTCGGCCATTTTCACCAGAAAGCGAACACACTTGGAACGGCTCTATTCAGGTATGTATAGCACATTTCAAGAGTATTTTAGGATTGCATGAGCTTGGAGTAAGTTGAATATCATAGATGGCGTCCGTTTCCAGCGGCCTCGAACTTATTCATAATCTGAGATGTACCAACATTAAACCAATTCGTTCCATGTCGCTTCAGAATGTCGGATATTGAGCCTACCTAATGTGCGTCGGGCGTCCTGGCAGGCATAGGGCTTAGCGAAGTCCTATATCCAACTAAAACCCGTTGCATGGAATATACACTACTTGACGATTAATCTTCCAATTCACAGTTAATTCCCTGTTCATTTGCTGATGGCGTTGAACGACAGAGTCTTTCCCTATCATACTACTGCTCTTTGGGATCCCTCTATCCACCGCCCAGATTTGAAAGCTCTACCCAGCACCATCCCGCTTACTCCTGTCGCCGCTGTTCTTCCCCCGTTGATCTATTACCTTGCCCTACTTCTGCTTCCACCGTTCCCCCGTCAAAGTTACAACATTGCCATTTCAGCCGTTCGGTCTATTCTCGCACTGACCGCAGGTGTCCTCTTCTTTCGTCTCCCTCTCGCTTACCATGTTCCGTTCTCTATCGGTCTCACCTACCAGCTCGCCCTTGTTGGGCTTTACGGCGGCTGTCGAGTGCTCGATGCTTTCTTCATCAGTCCGTATCTTTTCAACCACATCCCTCGTCGTGTAAAGTACCACCATGTACCACGGGACGAATCTCCAGGCGAAGTTCTTGCTCGCCGGCGCTCGAATTCGTATTTCAGCTTACACTCTCTACAGCCAAAGCAAGGTGCTGTCACAGAGACTGCAGTTACCGATAGTGGATGGCCACACTCTTGGGCGGACCGAGCAAGCTGGGCGATTGAGCTGGAGCTGAGTATGAGGGGTGCAGGTTTCACCTGGTCGAGCGCGGATGTTAGGCACACGAAAAAAACTTGGAGACCTTCAGTAAAGGACCGAGCACATAGCATCCTAGTGCATGTCCTACCAGTACTTGGTGGGTCATGGATCATAATACGCTATATATACACTTGCTATCTTCATGATGGAGCACGGTCCACGTCCGACTTCGACGATCTCCCCTTATACATACAAATGCTACTCACCGCTGCTCTTGGAGGCTTCCTTATGTCCGCGTTCTCACTCGGTCACAGCATGTTCGCCATCCTACTAGCTCCACTAGCACCACACCCATTGTCGTACTTCCCCCCACTTTATACCTTACGCATTTGGGACTTGACCTCGGTTCGTGACTTCTGGAGCTATGGTTGGCATCGTCTTTTCTCAAGGTTATTCTTGGTATATGGCGTTTGGCCTGGCGAATTCATTGAGCGGAAGTTGACAGGAAAGACAGCATACCAGCCAGCGGACGTGGGAAAGGTGCTTGGGGGATTTGTCAGCTCGGCATTCGTCCATTCTTTTGCAGCCTATACCGTGGTTGGCGGAGTCTTGGACAACGCCCTTGGAGAAACGAAGTTCTTTGCGGGATGTGGTGTAGCAGTTGTGGTGGAAGAGGTTATCAAGAGACTGGTATTGGCGCAGAGACGTAAGCAGAAGCAATGGCAAGTAAAAGAAAGAAGCGATGATATGAAAAGATGGTATGACGGAATCATCGGGCGTGTGTGGTGGGTCTCCGTGTTGCTCTATACTGGACGAAATTTTGCAAGGGGATGGGTTGCCGCAGGGCTTGTGCGAGAGATGAGCGGCTTATGATGTGCTTGCAAACTTGGCTTTGGCATCTCAGGGACTGGCAGATAAGCGGAACAAGGTCAACGAGCTTGATTTTCTGACGGCAATCGCTATGAGATCACCAACAGCGATGAGGGGAGCAGACCAGGTTCATCTGTATCCTGCTTTGACAAGACAGCCAACAGGGACGGACGTCAACGATGAATCTGGATTACTAGGCTTTTTCAGTTGATTTGCAGACATTCCCAAGTGCTAACAAACATTAGATAAGCAATATATGGCTATCGACCTTCAGGTGGATGAGGATCACTGTTATAAACCCAGATATGAATTAGGTTTAAGGTTTCTGTCACTGGTCTCCTTCCTATCTGACTATCCTAACTTTACTGTACGCTGTCAAGCCCGCTACTACCCACTCTCATCTAGGCCAGCAGATAAATCGAATTAGGAATAAGATTTGTCTATATAAAATCGACTCGACAGACGTGGAAAGGGCCAGTGGCCAAGGAACGACGATTCCATAGCGCTTTACTAATACGGCTTAGTCCTTCCGCGCAACAGCCGACTTCCGAGATGATGACGATGTTGTACATCAGCACTAGCCCCCCGTGCCCCCCACATTCCGTTTCCCCAGAAAGGAACGAGACTGTTATTTCCATCTTGTCTTCCGACTCAATTAATCAGTTCATCATACACAATTGAGGATAACTAGCTGTATCATGAAAGATGGACTCTCCATACAACGTTCCTTCAAGCTCACATCTTCAACCATCACATCTACGAACCCCTGGTAATAGCAAGAGGAAACCCCGAATCCCCTTTCTCTCTGCTCGTTCCCGTACTCAGCACGAAAGCGGGGACGCCATCTCCCCTGATATTCATCATGTCCGCACAAAGGCTTCGAGCAGGCGGGAGAAGAAGTGGTGGAAGATTATGCTCTTCCGAGGCATGGTAAACGATATAAGAAGGCGGGCACCGTATTACTGGAGTGACTGGAAAGACGCTTGGGATTATCGTGTTGTCCCTGCTACCATCTATATGTATTTTGCAAAGTACGGTCCCCAATCTATCGGCTATCAAGCTTTATGTCTCAATCTTCTCACTTCGGTCCTTTTCAATGAATTACATACTTTTCCCCTTTCTTGTTTATGCATAAAACTAACCAATCCGGCAGTATACTCCCGGCTCTTGCATTCTCGTTGGATATGTTCTCTAAGACAGCTATGAGCTTCGGGGTGAATGAAGTACTTCTGTCTTCGGTACTCGGATCTGTAGTCTTTTCTGTCTTCGCTGCTCAACCGCTTGTTATTGTTGGTGTTACAGGTACTCAGTGTTCATACCACAACTTAGAGGTAACAGCTGAATCGTTCCATAGGACCCATTACAGTGTTTAACTACACAGTCTATGATATCATCACCCCTCGTGGCACCAATTACTTTGCCTTCATGTGCTGGATTGGACTGTATGTTTCCCAAGTACTGCAGTATTGCAAGCACTGACTACGGTGCAGATGGTCCTTAGTCATGCACTGGGTTCTTGCCATCACCAATGCTTGCAATGGCGTCACATACGTTACTCGCTTCAGTTGCGACATCTTTGGGTTCTATGTCGCTTTCATATATCTTCAGAAAGGCATACAGGTGCTGACTCGCCAGTGGGGCCTTGCCGGCGAAGCCTCAGCCTATCTTTCAATAATGGTCTCGCTCCTGGTGCTCATGACGGGCTACGTATGTGGAGTCATAGGCGGTAGCAACTTGTTCCAACGCTATATTCGTAAATTCATTGAGGACTACGGTACTCCTTTAACAATCATCTTCTTTACTGGGTTCGTGTATATCGGGCACATGCGAAGTGTAGGGCTTCAGACTCTGCCTACGAGCAAGGCGTTTTTCCCTACCCAAGATCGTGGGTGGTTCATACATTTTTGGGATATAAATGTTGGTGACGTTTTTATCGCCATACCATTCGCAGTCCTGCTGACGGTCTTGTTCTACTTCGACCACAATGGTAAGACCCTTTTCTTTCCAAAACACCAATCGCATTTTGGGAGATTCGGACTCTCTTGATATCAGCCCTATCGCTGATCCAATGATAGTGTCATCTCTCATTGCGCAAGGTACAGAGTTCCCTCTTCGCAAGCCGGCAGGTTTCCATTGGGACATATTCCTCCTTGGACTGACCACCGGGGTTGCCGGCCTTCTGGGTATTCCATTCCCAAATGGACTTATTCCACAAGCACCATTTCATACCAATTCGCTGTGCGTAACCCGCCAAGTATCGGACGAGTCCGAGTCCGGCGCGTCCAAGGGCCATACAACCCGCGTAGTAGACCATGTTGTTGAACAGCGTTTCTCCAACCTAGCACAGGGCTTCTTGACGTTAGGGACCATGTCCGGGCCGTTGTTGATTGTTTTACACTTGATACCTCAAGGAGTTCTCGCAGGTCTTTTCTTTATCATGGGTATTCAAGCGTTAGAAGGCAATGGTATTACCTTGAAGATGTTATATCTTTGTCGCGACAGAAATCTCACTCCTGCATCGGATACACTCTCTCGCATCCAGCGCAAGCAAGCCATTTGGTATTTCGTCGCGCTCGAGCTCATCGGATTCGGCGCTACCTTTGCAATCACGCAGACGATCGCCGCCATTGGATTTCCAATCATCATCCTCCTTCTAATCCCAGTCCGCACTTTTCTGCTGCCCAAATACTTCACAAAGGAGGAGCTCTCTATACTGGACGCACCTACCGCATCCCCGTTCACTATGGAAAGCGTGGGCGGAAACTTTGGAGAAGACTTCGATCCGTCACCGAATGGTGCCGACCTAATTGAGAATGCCGAACCCGCTGGAAGACTTGGTGAAAACGACTCGATTGAACGGGGCGAGGCAGGGAAGGAAAGCACTGATGTGCATCGTCGTACAAGCTTCAGAGAAGATGGGAATAACGTGGGGAACGAGATCTTTGAGATGCAGCCGCCTCGATTAGGAACTCGAGGAGTCAGTTACAGAAGTCAGAGTCGTGGGAATAGGCCATGACCCTCTAAGGCATCAAAATTCATGTCTATATACGTGCTTACATACTCTTATGTTGGAATCATTTCATATCGCGATTGGAGTTCGTTGCGCAGGACTCGACTCCGAAAGCGGTCCTAGCTCCGCCACCACCCCTTTCGTAAGGCGGTAAGGTACCTTATGCGGGACTTATGCGGGACTTATGCGAGGCAATCAATATGGTGGCGTAAAATAGTGCAATCTAAGGTGGGGCACGAATTGAAGGCTTAGGTAATATATCACTCGGCGCCGGTAAATGCTGACAAACCACTGAAGCGATATCGGATGCAGCACCTTCGCCATGCTGAAGTGAAGGTACCTGACTCAAGGTTGCTTGATTGCTAGAATCTGATTGAGTCACTGAAAGATATGTAGTCGAATGCGAGCAGCAGCATATCATCATTTCATCATCCAGACGGGCCGGCTCAGCCTCAATCGGCTATAAGTATGTATACGGAATCCTTATAGCCGATTGAGCCCAAAAGAGCCCTCGAACATTATGTCATTGGGCGTCAATCACATAACTGACACAAACCCCAAATGCTCCCCCAGTAAATTTCTTTGGAGCATTTACAGTCCATCATCGCAGCTCCCCTATCGGTTGATCTTTTCATGTGTCATGTCTAAGAAGAGTCGCATCATCATTACAATCATAATAACTTAATGAAATGGAGCGAGTGCACAGTCCTGCTTCGTCATCATCGCAAGAAGAGTCCGAGGATGAAGCTGCCATATCGCCGCAGGATGGTCAATGGCACCAAAACCCAAGTAACGCGCCGACTCCATCAGTGGATAGCAGCGCAGCATCTTCCGCTCAACCCCCAAAAGTCTCACTCCCAGTGCAGAAACGGAGGCGCGTGACTAGGGCCTGCGATGAGTGTAGAAGAAAGAAGATCAAATGTGATGGGAAGCAACCGTGTACCCACTGTACGGTCTACAGTTATGGTCAGTCATCACATCAGTATGCTTGGGCGGGATGAGCAAAAGGCACTGTGAGCTTTGCATTGACAGGACCACTTAGATTGTACCTATGACCAGCCCTCGAACCGCCGGCGCAACCCCGCTCCACATTATATCGAGGCTTTGGAAACCCGTCTGCAGCGAGCAGAAGCACTATTAAAGATAGTATTGCCCAACGTGGACTTGGATGATCCTAATTGTGAAGTGGGTATGCGGCAACGCATGCAACCAGTCGTGAAGCAAGAGATCAAGCCAATCGACTACGCCCAAACGATGCCGGCGATATTGCACGGGATCCCACAAGTTAACCCTCCACCGAACGCAAATGCAGAGAAAGACGCTTTACTGGAATCCATGGTAGAAAGTACCGGTCTGTTGGACATAGATGATCAGGGGTATTGGGACTTCCATGGCCACTCTTCAGGGCTCGTCTTCCTGCGACGTATGCGTGAACAGTTTGGGGATTTGATGGGCAATGTTGAAGATACTGCGATGCCATTCATGAAAACTAGGTCTCCTATGTCCTTGTCGCAGCCTTTCGAATCGCCAAAGTCTTTGGTGGATTCGCCAATGGACTCCAGTTTGCTCAATACCCAGGACCTACCGAGTCGAGACTGTGCACGAAAATTGTGCGAGTACGCTCTGGACGATGCTTGCGCTCTGATGCGCTTCGTGCATCAGCCTACGTTCTATGCCATGTTCGATCGCGTGTACGACGTCGCGCCGGAAAACTTTGGGAATGATGAGAACAGGTTCCTACCCCTTCTCTACTCCGCCTTGGCCTTGGGTTGCCTGTTTGCCAAGGCCGAGACAAGCATATTGCAGATAGAAGGCTACGAAAGCGCGATAGATCAGGGGTAAGCAGAGTAGCCAGAGATTAGGGCATAGGACCTTTGACTGACTCGCTTTCAGCTTCAACTACTTTAGAGTCTCGCGTCAGATGATAGACGTCACCGATTGTCGGGACTTGACAGCTTTGCAAACAATTCTATTTATGATCATATTTCTCCAGTCCTCGGCAAGACTCAGCACATGCTACTCGCACATTGGCATAGTGCTGAGGTCTGCTATTCGGATGGGCTTACATCGGACTGTTCGCATCCCCTTTAATCCAGTAGAACTAGAAACGCGAAAACGGATTTTCTGGGTTTTACGGAAGATGGACACCTACGTGGCGGCCTTGCTCGGTCTTCCAAAGATGCTGAGTGACGATGACATTGACCAACAAACGCCGGTGGAAGTTGATGACGAATATATCACGGTGGACGGGATCCTTCCTGTGCCTCCCGGAAGACTGTCTCTTATGACGGCATTCAACTTCCATACTCAACTCGTCCATATACTTGCAAAGACAGTCAGATATATCTATCCGATGAAGGCCCGTGATCATTCGCAAATCGACTCCAACCCAACATATGCCGTCAGTCACGCCAAAATCCGAGAGATCGAGCATGATCTTCAGCAATGGCTGGAAGGCTTGCCGATGGCTTTAAGACCTGGCGGTGAAGCATCTCCAGAGATTGCAAGGTAAACTCCTACCACCAGGAGCGGAAGAGATTTCATTGCTAACGTTGGCTACAGGATACAGCAACTCCTGCGGATGGCGTACGCCCACATACAGATGTTCCTCTATCGCCCGTTTTTGCACTACGTCTCGCCCACGGTAAAGAACAAAACGGTCGACAAACGATCGTATGCTTGCGCAGCAGCCTGCGTAAGCGTGTCTCGAAACATCATCCACATAACCGGAGAGATGAAGAAAAGAGGGCTGCTGACTGGAGCATATTGGTTCTATATGTACACTACCTTCTTTGCGATTCTGTCATTGGTGTTTTTCGTAGTCGAGAACCCCCAGAGTCCGACCAGCAAAGATATCCTTCGAGATGCAAGTGAGGGCAAGTCCACCTTGGCGAGCCTCGCGCAGAGAAGCATGGCAGCGGACAGGTGCTCGAGGACATTAGCGGTATGAAAAGCCTTCTCAACCATCAAAAGTAATCACAGATACTTACTGTATCTCCAGGGCCTCTTCGAGCAGCTACCGGGGAAGCTGAAATCGGTGCCAGGGGCTTCTACTACCCCCAAGAAGCGTTCCGCATCGTCAAAGCAGCCTGCTGTGCAACTCAAACCTGCCCGTAGCGCTCCAGATGTGACTCGGAGATCTTCCCCAGACTCGAGTGCCGAGAGCCAATTCAAAAGAGCAAGCACATCCCCTCATCCAGCTGCTTCAACGTGGAAACGCTCCTCTATACCTCAGGAGTCTTCGTCACTCCGCCAGCAAGTCATCGATACGGGTCACCGTCCCGGCTCAAACGATACTTATAGCCCAACAACGACACACAGCATTGGTGTCCATACACCAGATAGTCCAAGTGATCCAATGTCCTCCAGCGCGACACAGGCAAACTTTTCCATACCCCCAAACATGGCTGGCGGTGGCCTTTTTGACCTCTCAGCCATGATGTTCCCCTCGACCGATCCCTTCGCGTACCCTACCCAGCCAATGACCACACTTGAGAACCGTCGATTCGCCAAGCAAGAATATCCTTATGACCCGAATATGTACAGCCAAGCCTCCGATTCAAGTACTGGCCCAGCTTTCGAGAACCTCGACGCCCAGTTTTTCGGACCAATGCCGTCATACGTGATGCAAGGGCAAACGTCTGGAAACGAAATGCCAAATATGAGCGTGCCGTTCGATATCACTGGGGCGACGGGTTCATCTTCTATGAGCGATGGTGACAGTCAATGGGCACAACAGCATGGCAGACAAGGAGTAGTCACCCCTGGGATGAATATGGATCAGATTTTCGGAGAGGACTGGAGCATGGGGTGGATGGATCAAGGATATAGACCATAGCTCCGCGTACAAAGGTAGGTATCTATTTTCTCTGCTCATAAAATTGTGGAATGGGGTTCTTGGTGTACATATGGGGGATTGAAAGCATAAAAAGGACATCGGGAGGTTCAGGTGGTGCTTTCCAGGGGCTCTTGGAAGGGTTTCAGGAGGGCGTTTCTAGGGGAGAGCAGGAGTTGGATCAGAGGTTACATGATGATTTGAGTGTCATCGGAATGAGCGCGCGGATAGTCAATGAACACACTAGGTAGATAATATTGATGAGCCAGGTACTAACCACAAACTCATCACGACCACCACGAGAGTGACGACCATGTATCTGATGCTGCTTATTCTCACATCCGTCCCATTGTACTCGTTCATTTTCAGTCTGACAGTAATCTAGTACGGTCATGACTCATGAGGCACACGCATGCTCCCATGCCGCCACACTCTCTATCATATCGAAGCCCCGTAGAGTATACAGAAGCAAGGTTTAATCCTCTTGCCCGTGATCCCTATTGCCCAAAGCATCCACGGGACATCAGCTCACAGCGCCAAGCAAATGCCAAGCCAGGACGCGCAACACCAAAGTCTTGGCCCCAAGCATTCCGCCGAAAAGATGGAAAGATGGTATCCGTACCGCAAGGGCGGGGTTCCAAGCATCTCCGTGTCTTGGCAAGTCTTGGCAAGTCTTGGCACTGATCTCTGATTCGCCCTCTTTGACCACGGAAAAAGGCGAGTTCAGCCGAGGAACAGTGTGTGACGGAGGAGAGACAGGAGTGATTGAATGGAGTCAAGGGGGCTGTGTTGTGTACTATTCCTCTTTCCGCCCTTGGCGCTCCCAGTGGATTTTCGAGTTCGCAGGTGAATCATGGTAATGGTATGAGCGAGCGGGATAACTTTTTACTTGCACAAGGTACTCCTACCATCGTTCTTTCCCTACTTTAAGCCTCACCATATCAGATTGTATCCTTAACACTGACATCTTTCCAAGACTTCTGAGTCTTGGTTGTACACCGTTGTCAAGAAATACAAAAGGTAGAACGACTGCCAAGAATTCCCATACCACCCACCACCAGCGGGTTGCTTGGCGCTCTCACGCGTGAAAGCATCATGTCCTCTTCTGACCAGCATCAACTCGCCCAAGGGCGTCCCACGCCTCCGGCTGAACGTCAACAACACCAGCAACATCAACAAGTAGCTCCGCTACAGAGTAGTAGTCTTAGTCCATTTGCCTGCCAGTGGACAGGATGTGGGGAGAGCGCAACGAATGCTGAGGAGCTTTATGTGAGTATCGATCCCATGTTCTTGAATCGTTCATGTTTCCTGTTTCCACCCATTAAAGCCCGGCGTTGAGTCCAAGTCGACGTGGGCGACATAGATACTGAAGGAGTGGAACGAGTCGTGCAGTGAGGTTGCAGAAGAAGAGAGGTCGTTGAATTGCCAAGTGCCAAGCCTTCCTCCATCAAACCCTTGAGGTCATCAGAATGCCAAGCCTTGCAAAGCTCCAGTCCTTTGTCTAGCTGTTCTACCCGGACTAACAGCGTTTTCTCTGCAGGACCATGTTTGCGAGAGGCATATTGGTCGCAAGAGTACCAACAACCTCAACTTGACCTGTGGTTGGGCCAACTGCCATATTACCGTCGTCAAACGCGACCACATCACCTCTCACATCCGCGTCCACGTTCCTCTCAAGCCGCATCGATGCGATTTCTGTGGCAAGGCATTCAAGCGTCCTCAGGACTTGAAGAAGCATGTCAAGACCCACGCTGATGATACGCCCGCTGCCCGAGGTCCGGATCCCAACCAGGGCAATCGCCCTCTTCAGAACAATGGCCAGAATGGGGGGTACAATATGGGGAATCAACATAAGAGTAGGTAAACTGGTCACGTTACCAGATGTCTATTTCACATTTTCTTGTTCTGACACTGCTTAGACATGGTCACTGACTTGCAAGCCCTCGCCTCCACAGCGACAGGATATTATACCGACAACCACCAACTCCAGTCAAATATGCCTATGAATTACGGCCAACAGAGCCAGCAAGGATCGCAAGGAGGATACTATGCACCTACCGCTCAATCAGGCCCGGGGGTTTACGGCCAGGTATACTACCAGGACCCGGGTAGTCATGCTGCTTTCAGCACTGGAAAGCAAGGTTTCAACGCCCTCAACAACCTAGTCCCGGACATACACAACGGTAGTTTCGACCCGAGATCGTATGCCCAAGTAAGCAGTCGTTTAAACGTCATTCGCAGTAGCGGAATACCGTTTCTCCAAGCCGGAGGCATGGCCGATTACCAACCAGTAGCTGCCGCAACCAGCAACGAAGGTGCTAATGGGGTCTTTGGACCCACGACACATTACTCACTTCCCTCCCTATTGCCCAACCTAAGGACTAAGAGCGATCTCCATGCGGCCGACAGTCGATACGCGCAGATACAAACTACCATCTACGAAAATTCGAATCAACTTGCCGCCGCAGGCGTCGCTCAGCCAGAGATGCATTACGTCCAGAACGGTATAGTCTTGTGCCACAGCCAGTCTCCACCAAGCAGACAGTTATTGTCACCTCATCAGAATGGTCCATCATCAATTGCGATTCCAGCAGCCAATTCCCCACCAAACCATCATGGCACCCCTGGCCTAACACCACCTTCAAGCGCCAGCACCTACAGTTCAGGCCATTCCCCTACTACTAATTATAATCTGTCGCCCACACAAACAAGCAGTACCATGTATCCAACCCTTCCGAATTCCGCAGCGACATCCAACGGCTACTTCCCCTCCAGCATGGCGCCCAGTTCCGCCCTAGGCACCCAATTTGACAACGACTCCCGCCATCGCCACGGCGGAGGAACGCTGCAGAAAGCTCGTCCCCTACGCCCCATAAAGGCCGAAGAAGCGATGGATACATCTGACGACAGCTGCACCACGCCTACAAAAGCTGTGTCGTCATCTAAGGACGACACCAAGCTCTCCATTGCAACTCGCAATCAAGTGCAAGTCCCATCATCCAACATTGATCCTGCGCTCTCGGGTCTCGTCTCCTCTCCTGGTGGTTCTGGAGAACTGGATGAGGGCGCGATCAGAGCCAATGAGATTTGGGTGGAGCAGGCGAGGACAATTGAGGCGTTGAGGAAGTGGGTGCAGGGGAGGTTGGCGAGGGAGGATTTTGAGGTTGATGGGCAGGAAGGAAGCGAGGAGGGTGGGATGGGGATGAAGATGGAGCTGAAGCAGGAGCACGGGCAGGATGAGGTGTTTTACCCTTCGCTTGGTGTTTAAATGGGGGCTTTCGGTGGGAGAGGTGAGTGGGATTTGCTACGGTAGGACGGTATGGGATATGAAAATGGGGAATGAGGTACGGGATATGGGGATAGGACGTTGTTGAACTAAGGCTCCGATGATTGACGAGATCAAATGTTCAAAGGGGGCAATTGCAATAGGCGGCGCTTTCTCGTATTTGCTTCATTCGCTGGCACATCTATGAATTATTCACTACTAGCGGATAGCTCATAGCCTTGACAAAAGCGTCCATCCCGTCCCCTCTCGTGTCGCCAGGGAATGATCCACGGGCGAGATAAAGACTAACGCCTCGCCACGAGACGACAAACTGGGTCAATTTCAAGCACCTGCCGTACTCCCCCCCTGGCATCAGAAGCCCTCATGTAGTCAGTAGACATCGCCTCCCTTTCTTCCGCATACCGGCTCCCCAGCGTTTCCTTTTCCTTTCCCTTTCCCTTCTCTACCATCAACATCATTCTTTCAGGAAAAGAAAAAGATCCATTCGTCTTTCCTTGGGAGGGGCCCTTTGCGCTCGGATACGCCGAGTCCTCGAGCCGGTGTTTTGGGGGTTTTGGGGGTTTCTGTTCCGTGGCAGGTTGATTGTGGGTTTTTGGGGGAGGGAGAGGGAGGTTGGAGTGGAGGGGGAGGGGTGGGGAAGGAGATAAGGAAATCGATGATGATAAAAGACTAAAGTTCTAGGGTTGGGAATGGGTTGGGAATGGGTGGGTGGGGAAACAAGGAACAAGGAGGAATAGAATGGATGAGATACGAGGTGGGCAAGCTCGTTGGAATTGTAAAACACACAATCGATTCCACATGCATGGCAGAAGAAGAGAAAAAGGGCAAGTTCGAGGAGTTGAGGAGGCATTGAAGAACCAATCAAAGGATCGAAGAACAGGGGGAGATTCGCAGAAGGTCGGGCGCGGAGAGTTGGGAACGGAACCGCTGGGAAGAAATACGGGCTGCGAATAGGGTGACGGCGACGATGAGGTGGTGGGATGCGTGCGGTTGGTGTTTTGGGGGTTCTACATTCCTCGGAAGAGGCGTATGGGCGTCTATGTAGCATGTCGGCCCCCAGAGGGCAGGGGAGTATGGGGGATATATGTAGCATGTGGTGAGATTTCATTGTTGCACGGGCGTTCTGCTGGCCACGAAATACGAATGATATGTTTCTACTGCTAATGGTTGTGGAAGACCCGCCAAAAACCAACGCCACGCGCTGTGCTGCTACGGAATGGGAAGACGAATGCGGGAATTGCCAATTAGGCGTGGGGAGCGATACCGACAAACGGCCCGGCCCAGTTGAAGACGACAAAGTTGGCTTCGAAGAATGGATGGCCGCAGTTTCCGCCGCCGCCGATGAGGTTGGTGCCGCAGTCTGGATGCGAGGTGTGGTAAGTTATGTGTCCTCTAATCAAAGGAGATCGCAGCACAGCAAGCGGCGAAGGGGAGATGACTTACTACCCGCGTTATCAACAGGACCGCCCAGGATGACTGATCCAGGGACGGTGGCAGTGTTATTCGTCTGGCTCGAGACACTCCCAAAGTTGAAGCCAAGATCCGGCATGGCAGTCGCGCAAGGCACCGTCCAAGCCGAAGCGTCGCCAGCACTAGAAACGTCCTTGGACCCGGGAATAGCAGCATAGTACGCCTTCACGACTGCAGCATCAAGCGACATGGTATTCCCGTCAGTATCCAGGATCATGCTCGTGCCCGCACTAGCGCTTGTGGGCACGCCGCCAATGGTGAAGAACATTTGGTCGATCTTCCAGGCTCCGCTGCTGGCGTCGATATTGACGTAGGTCAGGTCGCCGTGGAATTTGGAGTCGTCGATTTTGCCGAATTCGAAGGTGCCGACATCTTTGCTGCGGAGGTCGCAGCTGAGGACTGGGGCGTCGAGAAAGCCGGCGAGTTCGGAGACGAATGGTGGAGGTGGGCCGTTGACGTTAGGTGGTACTGGGGGAGTTTTAGTTTGGTAGGTTTTGCGGAATGGTAGCTTGGTTCAGATGGGAAGACGTACAGTCTTGGCCAGGAATGGGTAGGGCCATGCCGATGATGCCGTCAGTGTCCGAATCATCATTGGCAGCGGGCGCGAGCTCTACGCGGGAGTTGGGCATAACGACATCGCCATATCCAATGGTATCGTTACCAACATAGCCCTTTATGGTTCCAGAAGCGAAGCTGATGGAGAATGAGTAGCTAGTGTCACTGACCCAAGTGGAACTTGCGGTCGGGTCAAATATGGCATGGTTAGGATTGACATCCGCAGGTGCGACATCATGCCCAGCACGCAGCCAGAAATCTCCCGATCCAGTGTCAATGGTCACATTGAGCAGTTGGAAAGGTGTTCCAACAGCGACGTGGGTCGTCCAGAAATGGACGGGTTGTTGTTGTGGGGTTGCGGAGCCTATTCCGAACGCTCGCTTTCTCCACGCGAGAGAAGGGATTGTTCGTCGGACGGCCTCGAGCTTGAACGATCCTTTCTTTGCTTCTTGCTCGATGGCGGTAGGTGCTGCCAAGGCGGTTGTCAAGAGACTGAGGATCAAAGAGTGTGAGAAATACATATTGAAAGACTGGAGATGCGAATAATGTACAACACTTGATTCGAATAAATGAGGGACGTTTTACAGACAGATAGAAAGAAATCAGGAGCGGAAAAGCATAGTTATAACATGAGTAAGTCAGGCCCCCCAATGTGCACAATGCAAAGCCCAAGAAGTACAGCTGAAGATGAGGAATCCAGTCAGCCCATACATCTGGGCGGCCCTACTACGTAGTATAAGGGGCCTTGAAACATCGGCCATTGGGGTGTCATGGGAGGAGATTATAAGGTACCAAGAAGGGATAACTGCGCCTTACAGCCTCATAGGGCAGCAAGGATCTTGAAACAATGGGAAATCCGGAACAGGTAGAAAGTAGATGAAGAAAGTCAAGGCAAGCAATTGATCAACTTGTGGAAGGTATGGAAAGTTCAATCAAGCGGACGGCCATGTCTTTGTCGATACGGTTCAGGAGCTGTACAGAGGTTGTGTGCGTATGATATGGACGAAACTGGAAGGGCTGAAGATCGACGGCGGGAGATAAATTCCGCTGACGCCAAGCTTCGCTCTTTCGCAAATGATAAATGGAGAATCCCACCGAGAGCTATCGGAGAAATCTGAGCTGCTGAACGTTTACAAAGAACCGTAAGAGTTTAGAGGAACGATTAACGCTGGGCCTGTTCAACGCGCAACTAAACCACCAACTCCTCAAGCCTTGTCTCCGACTATGGCTCCCAAAGTTCAGGAGCCTTCGCCTATTTCTCAATCGTCGTCAAATTCAGCGAGTGATGCTTCAGAGGTAAATCAAATAGATAGCGTCGGAGAACCTTCGAGGAAGAGGCGTAAAGTATCGCCCCAGTCAGACTTACCAGAACCTGAAACTCCACATCCAACTGCGCCAACGTCGTCACGCATCAAGCCTCGAGCACCTGACAGCGCCGTAAAAACCTCCAGCGATATCTTACATCCCATCGTCAGTAACGGGAAGGTGGTTGATTCAAAGGCGAGCTTTGCTACGCTAGAAGTCGCACCATGGCTCATTGCTTCCTTGGCCGCAATGGCCATCCTTAGGCCTACTGGCATACAAAAGGGCTGCATCCCCCAGATACTACATGGGAGAGACGTTATAGGAGGCAGTAGGACAGGTTCGGGCAAGACGGTGGCATTTACGGTGCCGATATTACAAAAATGGGCAGAGGATCCGGTGGGCATCTTTGCCGTTGTACTTACACCAACAAGGGAACTCGCCCTACAAATCTTTGAACAAATCAAAGCCATTTCTGCTCCACAGAACCTCAAAGCGATACTCGTGACTGGTGGTGTCGAGATGCGCCCGCAGGCGATAGCACTATCTCAACGTCCACACGTCGTGATTGCAACCCCTGGCCGTTTAGCCGATCATATCCTTACGTCTGGCAAAGACACGATAGCTGGGCTACGGCGTACCCGTGTTGTTGTACTTGATGAAGCAGATCGTCTCCTAGCTTCTGGCCCAGGAAGTATGCTTCCTGATGTTGAGACTTGCCTTTCTGCTCTTCCACCTTCGCATGAGCGGCAAACATGTCTCTTTACTGCTACACTGACAGCAGAAGTCATGGCTCTCAAGTCTCTACCAAGAGAAAAAGAAAGACCTCCCGTATTTGTCTGCGAGGTTGACACATCCGAGATAGCCGTTCCAGCAACTCTACATCAGACATATATTCAAGTACCCCTTACATACCGTGAGGCTTACCTACACATACTTCTCCTTACACCTTTCAATGCGGCCAAAAAATCTGTGATTATATTCTGTAATCGTACTGCTACGGCCAATCTCCTTGAGCGCCTACTCAGGCTTTTGGAACACCGTGTCACGTCGTTACATTCGTTACTGTCCCAGCAAGACCGAACATCAAATCTAGCCAGATTCCGAGCGTCAGCAGCACGCATACTAGTCGCGACGGACGTAGCAAGCAGAGGGTTAGACATTCCTGAAGTCGACTTGGTTGTGAATTACGATGTCCCCCGCAACCCCGATGACTACATCCACCGAGTTGGACGGACAGCACGAGCTGGAAAGAAGGGAGAAGCTATTACAATGGTGGGTCAGAGAGATGTTGCACTGTTTCTAGCCATTGAAGCGAGAATTGGGGTGAAAATGGATGCTTTCGAGGAAAAAGGCGTCAACATTGAAACTAGAGTAGTGAGGGATGGGCTCAAGGATGTTGGAGAACGTAAAAGGGAAGCTCTTCTGGATATTGATGAGGGCAGAGACATCAAGGGGAATCGAACCAGAGGCAAGATTAGGAGATTAGAATGACTCACGCCATAATACTTAGACAGCAAAGTGCTCAGTGGCTTGCTTGTGTGATCCCTCGAACCATGGGAATACCGGCCTCGCTTCTCACATAGAGATATGTACATAGGTCTTAGAGGGAAGACCCCCGAAACAAACAATGACTATCTCTCTTCCGACTGCATGATAGCTTATACAAACCGTTGAGTACTGGTCCAGAACATGGCATTTCATTTCGTCATGGTGGTCGGAAGAGGCACTAAAGGAGTCAACGTTTGAGCACATTTGATATCTTGATGGTGTTCCCATCCGGAGGGGACAAGTGTCTTGGCGAATGTTTTGGTAGTAATAATCCACCAATCACAATATCTTGTCGCACAGAAAGTCCATCAAACCTCAGGTCACAACGACATACCTTCGTTCTCTACTTCCCGAGTATCACCACTCGTTGGAGACGCTCTTGTACTTTTGGAGTCTCTTTTTCTGTGGAATTTGCATTGCGACTTTTCGCCGACTTATCAATCAATCGCGTACGGCACGCGTTGTAATCTACATCCCTTCCTACATCGTGAGGATTTTATCGCCCTTCGCACTCTGAATATCCTACTCGGAATTCTCTGTGTTGCAAGCCTCTAGTAGAACTAGATGCCGGTTTGCGCTGGATGTGTTCTCCTATCTTCAACTAAGAGACTTTGTGTTTGACGATCTTTACCGGCAAACTCTGACGTATGCGAGGCGGTCACCACCTCGGAGTTTGTCAACACAGAAAACAGTCAACATTCACAGATCTACTGACGGACCACCCTTTCTATAATTCACTTTCTACAACCGCACAACCGCTGGACTCAAGCTATAGAGACTATCATCTTCGACCAAGATGTCTTCTGGAGTTCGGCGCAGTGGCCGCAAGCGGACGGCCGCCGCTGGTAAGCTTTCCGATGCTGACATCCCGTCTTCGTCGCCGTCTCGACCTGCGGCGAAAAAGCGAAGAGTAAGTTTCTTCTGCCGATGGGTGGAGAATGTACAGCTGCTAAAGTTCGAATCAGGCCAATGGTGCTCCGGCCCCAGCTCCAGTACCAACCCTGGCGGCGACCCCAGAAAACGAGGGCGTACAGGATGATGCCGTCTCTGATGGCACTACGAGCAATGCCGAAGTACAAGAGCTAGCTGATGCAGTTATTCCTCATCTAAGCGTTGCAAAGGATGCTGTGGCTGTTGCCGAACAATGGTCAAACTCAAATATTGAAGAGCTTTGTGGGGAGAGTGTCGCGGCTTATGCCAAAGTTTGTGGCAGGGATTGGACCTACTACGTCAAGAAACTCAACATCAACATTGGGCGGCCCCCAGATTCGTACTCTCGACAGAGTGTTGGGGAAGACGGTTCAAGAACTCCGGCACTGGAGACCGATGACTCCTCGACCGTTCATATCGACTTAGGACCAAGCAAGACTATCTCAAGGTTACATGCCGAATTGTTCTTTGACTTGAAGGACACGAGGTGGCATGTGATTGTCAACGGTCGAAATGGAATGCAAGTCAATGACACGACACTTCGACGTGGACAGCAGTGCGATATCAGCAGTGGGGACGTGCTTGGAATTGCTGGGACTCAGATGATGTTCATCACCGCCGAAGATAAGGCGGATATTCACCCAATGTTCATCAAGATGATTCGCGATCATGCTGAGGGGGTGGACGGTTCGGGTCGATGGAACCATCAACCCCATGCCCATCCAGAACCTTCGACACCAGTTGATAGAACCCGATCGTCCCAGGCTCAGTCTGTAGTACATCCTCGTATGAGTGGACAAGCAAATATTGCTCCAGCACCTCCCGACCATGTGCGACCGACCACTCCTGTCCAATCGCCAAGGAAGTCGTCTCAAGGGACCTCGGGGAAGAAAAGATCGCCCACTTATGGACGGGGATTTCTTATGCAGTCTAACGAAGAGATAGACTACGCTGACGATGCCAACAAATCGGTCAGGCCAAGCATGAGTTATGCAGTCATGATTTCGAGGGCCATAAATTCAACCGATGACAAAATGCTGACCCTCTCCGGTATCTATGAGTGGATCAAGCAAAACTTTGCGTTCTATCGGCATCAACCTGCAGGCTGGCAGGTAAGTCGTTGTTTACTCCTGCATGTAGTACCACAAACTAAATAAACTAAGACTTTCCAGAACTCTATACGCCACAACCTCTCGTTGAGCCCCCTATTCGAAAAAATCCCCCGCCGAACCGACGAGCCAGGCAAGGGAATGAAATGGCGGTTGGTAGAGGGCAAGGCCGATGAAATTATCGCCAAGCACCAAAAGAAGCAAGGCAAAGCTGGCCGCAAGTCATCCGGGCCTAATTCGCCCGCCTTAAGACCTCCTACAGGGCCAACGGATATCAATCTCCTGTCTGTCCAAACGTATCCGCCGGATGTAAACGGGACTCTAAAAGATTCTCCAGGCTCGCGGACTCCACCGATGTCATCTTATCCACCAGCTGCCCAAGAATCCTTTACGCCATCCCGGGGTAACCACTTGACTGCCTCGCAAGGCCTGCCAGTACTTTCAGACGACGCATCCCCGTTACCACACCGCCGCGCTCCTGGTCGTGCCGTAGCAGCAATGGGTTCCTCCCCCACCCTCACCTCTGGCTCTTGGCGTTATGATAGCAACTCCCTAGTAACTCCCGCGCCGCGCCCTCATAACCTCAACGCCCCACTGCCCCAGACGGCTAGACTACCCACCAGTCATATGGCAGACAGTAGCCCCGCGCCATTCTGGAAATACAGCGGAGAACTCGGAAGCACGCCTGCCAGATGGGCTGGAGAGATGAGCCCCTTGAAGACTGGGGGCATGCAGAGTAGTAGTCCTCCACCACCGGCTATGAATGGGAACGAGAGTCCGACGAGGGGGAGGGGTTCGGGGTTGCAGCTGAGCATTAATAGGAGTGCCGAGATAGATGAAGAGGAGGGGGGCATCGATCTTGCAAGGTGGGTCTAAAAGGTGAATTTGAAGGGCCGATGGCTAATGTTCTGAACAGAGGTTTCCCCAACATCAGCTCCTACCACCAACAACGCCAGCCTTCGAGTAACGTGACTTCCTAAGCATCCACGCCCCTCCACTTCGAACCATCTACGTCTGCACTACAACATCTTACCAATACTAAACCCATAATCGGCGTTCCCTGCCCGTCGAGAGCATCCCCGCCGCACGAGCTTTCTCTTCTCGCACTTCGCTTCTTGTACAAAGGTTTACACAATCACTGTTTTAGTAGACGTTTTTCGCATGGAGGTTTTCTGATATTGATACTTTGCTGGCTAGTGGCTTTTCTAAGATTAGGGCGGCTGTTTTGCTGTGTAGGTGCAGGCAGGATAGGTAGACGAGAGAGTAGGGAGTGTTAGGGGTTAAGTTGCTGGATGTAGGCTTTAGAACGAAAGAGTTTGAATTGATGAGCCACGGTCTTCCTGAGTGCCTTGGCTTCGACGCTTCTCCTATTCTGAATTGCGTGGTCATCTATATATACCGCTCTCAGTGCAGCAGCGCATGTTCTAACTTTCCACACCCCACATAGCTTCCTATTTCCATATCAGATCCCAACGAGACACAGCAAAGCTGAGATCTGCTGCGCGTTAACACCAAGAATGCTCATAGCATAAAAGACAGCCACTGCAAGTCCAAGGTTCCCCATCGACAGAACTATCTACCAGTACTTCGAAAGCGCTTTCTCAGCCAAGTACCGTTGTCGTATAGAGTACGGCTGACCGAATCTGCGCAGCAATTCAGATCTAGACTTCTTTGATCCCGTTTGTGATGTTTATCTTTTCGTTGAGAGATATAGTATGAAGGATACCTTAATTCCTTGCGGATTCGCTAGAACTCGCTTGGACTCGCGTACTCGCCGTGTATTCGCGTACTCAGCGCGTATTCGCTAGGATTCGCTAGGACTCGGCAGGACTCGGCAGGACTCGGCAGGACTCGCTAGGATTCGCTAGGATTCGCTAGGACTCGGCAGGACTCGCTAGGACTCGCTAGGACTCGCTAGAAGATGTCGCTAGAACTCTTGAAAGAAGAACGCTGTAACTCAGAACTAGAATGGTGCTACTTATCGCTTTAACGCACGAGCAACTGGCAAAAAGTTGTCTTCAAGAGCACTACATATGCCATGAATCTACAGTGAATGATTATTTAGATTCGTGACAAATGGTCGCATCAACTAGCATGACCAGAAGCTAGGTCTTCATACCTAGCCACCAAGCACACAGCAGCGGTCTGACCTTCGTCAGAAACAGGAATCAGTAACAGCCACTCAGCCGTCGCCGATTCAACCTGCCCTTCACTTTTACTTTTCAGTCCAAATGTCGAACCATCCGCCTACCCGTCAGTTTACTATCAGTCTATTACCTACCGTTCCTTCAGCTAGCATGGCTTATATCTCTCAGCTCAAACCTCTCGTATATCTGATTAAACTATCTGGTTTAGAACCAGAGCAATCGAGTGGAAGAATTATTATCCTTGACTTCGAGCCTCTGATTCGTCCTAAGCCGTCATGGTAACGATAGTGGGATGAGAAGTACAACCGTGAGATTCTTCTATGTCAGAAAATGGAGCGGGACCGTCGTACCAAGACGCTCAGTACTCACACTGCTTCCACTACTTCCACTGTCCTCTACTTTCTCCTCAGCTTGTCAGCTCTGCGAGCACCTTATCAAGCATTTACAGAGCGACTACTCCAAGCTTCCTACTTCTGGCTGCCGCCGTCCTGAGCTAGCCAAGCCGTAGGGGCTGGGATTGAAAGGAGCTTGGGTTCATGTTTCACACTGTTATAGATGGGCTTACACAGATTACGCGAGCTGAATTCTCCGTGGGCGGCGTCTCTTCATGGGTGGCAGGTGTTCTCGTGAACGGCGGGTCTCCGTGGGCGACGGCTCCTCGTGAGCGACAGACGCTCGTAAGCAGCGATTGTTGTTCGAGAGGTTCTCAGTATTCTCAGTACGGGCAAAGTATCATGGTATTCCTCAGGGCTAGATTCGAGCTATTCAGACTCTCCACATCATACATAGACCAAGTCATCCTTTTTACCCATCAATTATACATACAACATGGCATTCCCGTGACAAATGATAGCATCAACTAAAGACAGTCTTTCAGATATGACCACCTAGCTGCAGCATAGCAGTACCAGCCAAAAGCACTCAGTCACCTGCGTGACATTCACCAAGCTGCCTATCTAATTAACCACCATACAGGTACATATACGCGGCTCACTTCAATCCCCATAGGCCGTACAATATCAACAGAACCAGGGGCGAGAGCAAGAGCAACGTCGGTACGAGCTTCGACAAAAAAGCGAGCAGGAGCGACAAGCCCGTCAACTAGAACGTCAGAAATAGGTGCTTCTGTTTCTGCAGAACGAAAAGTTTCGCATTAAACACGAGCAGAAGCTCTGCGACGAGGTCTTTGAATGTCGAAAATGCTCAATTTCAATATCAAGCTTCAAAAGCACATCGAGGAGAGTCATACCAAAAAGCCTACTTTTCCTACCTCATCTCCGCCTATTACCCCTGAAAACCCGGAGAAAGCCCTTATACCTCCTACTACACCTACCTCTCCGTCAATGTTCAATCATCACCTATCTACGAATCGAAATTCAGCCAACCTCTTTTCCACCTTTTACGCCCAAACCCCCTGAGAAGGCCACTGCCACCCCTCCGCAAACAACTTGAAAAAGATCAACCGAATCAGCTCCGTCTCCACCTTTTACTCCTACAAAACCGTAGGACTTGCCAGCAACACGCACTGTGCCCCCTGAGCCAGCAACTCAGCCAGTTACTCGATCAGCTACTCTGTCACCTGCTCAAGCACTTACACCTCCACCTAAATATCTACCAATTAAACCCTCACCTCACCAAAATTCCACCTCACGATCAACGACCTGTTCAGCATGTTCAGAAGAGCTAGGAAAAACACGCGCGTCGCTCCCAAAACACCGCCGGAGAGTAAATCTGAAACATCGTTTGGCGGGCTCCAAATTGAACAGCAAATCGACGCCGAAGCCGAACTTCACACATAGTCATCTACCTCCTACTTTCTTCTCCTGCTTGCACCCTCGCTTGCACACATTGCAAGCACCTCACTAAGCATCTACAGGACTACTATGCGAACCTTCCGTCCCTCCGTTACCGCCACGAGCTAGGCAAGCCTTGGACGCTCCGAACATAGAAAGAGCTTAGATTCACACTGCTCATAGACGGGTTACACTGGTTAGACACGCCGGCTGTTTAGTTTGCTGGGAGATACATGGGCTAACCGTTCATGCGTTGTGGCCTCGCCGTCGCCAGCCCGTTTCCACGAGGGTGTGGCTTTTTTCTGTTTTTTGTGAGCATTTATCATGATACAGTACCCCGCACTAAGTCTTCGCGTAAATCGCGAAAACATGTTAAATCGCGTATCTTCAAAACAACTCATCTTCTTCAACTGCATCCACAATGCTCAGAAGGGCTCCGTTAACTTCAATTTCTGGTAACAAGACTTCTAGAAAGGAGCTTTCTTTGCTCGCCAAAGGTGAAATATCAGGAC
>JAABVA010000535.1_pt1 | contig 47988 bp, 49 predicted proteins | sample 5560331 | NCBI WGS metagenome assembly JAABVA01 (sample SAMN12812661, study PRJNA571458) | rock metagenome | isolation source: Antarctica rocks | place: Antarctica: Victoria Land, Mt New Zealand sud | collected 2016-01-07 | reverse complement strand
CGCGATCCTGACATTCCTGCGCGAGGAGGTGCCCAGAAAGTGGCACCTCTATTGTGACGCCGTATCGGACAACTTCCGCGTCATCTCGCCCAAGGATTTTCGGATCCTGGCGTGAACGGGGTATACACCGAAATAAATGTCTGGTGCCTGTCGGCCTTCGCAGGCCATAGTCCTGGTGCCTTCGTGCGCACGCTGTTCCGTGCGTTCGACGTGGGTATGCCGCAGCCGGACGGGCAAATCGTGCCGCTTCCTGACGGCTACGGTTTCCTGCACGACTTGATCGTGCACAACAAAGGTATGGCCGATATTTGCCTGCGGCCCCGGCCGGACGTGGCAATGCCCACCCTGCCAGAGCTCGCCTGGCCGGAGCCGGCGCTTGCAGCGCTGAACCAAGCCGGCCTGCACGGCCCGCCCAGATAGGACGCCGCCATGGATCAGTCCGCCATGCCTGAAAGCCTGCCGGACTTTGCCGGGCGCGGCTACCTGGAGGTGCTGCGGACGCTGCACGAGGTGTTGCGGCCGCGCAATTACTTGGAGGTCGGTACCTTCACTGGCGAGAGCCTCGCGCTGGCCGATTGCGCGTCGCTCGCGGTTGACCCTGATTTTGCATTCGAGGATATCGGGATCGTGCGGCGCATCGTGTCGAAGCCGCGGCTGTTGCTGTTCCGCATGGCATCCGACCTGTTTTTCGAGCGGCACGACCCCGCGGCGCTGCTGGGCGACAAGGTGCAGCTCGCTTTTCTCGACGGAATGCACCGCTGCGAGTTCCTGCTGCGCGACTTCATCAACACCGAACGCCACTGCGCGCGCAACTCCATCATCGCGCTGCACGACTGCGTGCCGGTCGAGGAGCCGATGACCGACCGTAGCTATTTGGCCCGGCCGCCGATCGAGCCGCACCGCCAGCATTGGTGGGCCGGGGATGTATGGCGCACCGCCCGGCTGCTGCGGCGCATGCGGCCGGACCTGTCATTCACTACGCTCGATGCGCCGCCGACCGGCCTTGTTTTGATCACCAACCTCGACCCCGGCTCCACTGTTCTGCTGGACCGCTACGACGAGCACGTCCGGACGATGCTGGGCTGGTCCCTGATCGAGATCGGCCTGTCGGGACATGCGGCCGAGATGCAGATCGAGCCTACGAGCGCCTATATCACCTCTGAACAACTCACCACCCGGTTTTGGCTTTGACGCAAAACGCCGCCATGCCATCATAACGGCTGCAGATTAACCAATCCCCAATCTTGCGCGGTTATTCTTGCTCTGACTGCAACCGTGGAGTCGTGTCGGAGCCGTGCAATGCATCTCTCGTCCGTTGTCCCAGCCTCATTTGCGTCAGCGCGCCCTGATCCGCAGATCGTGCAGGCCGACCCGCTGGATACCGCCTACCGTCGCAACATCGCAGGCCTGACCAACCGTTGGCAGAACGCGATGGGGGTTGATGATGGGCTTCGATGCGGGCGAGACCTCGACCGGCTCGCGCTCGATCCTGGGCTCCCAGGCGGCGCCAGGGCGCTGAACCTCGCGTTATTGCGCCTGCTTCAGCCTACACGGACCATCGCGGCCGTGGTCTCGGCAAAGAACGAAGGCTGCTTTCTATTGGAGGCCGTAGCGCATTACAGGGCGATCGGGTTCGAGCACATTTTCCTTTATACCAATGACAACAGCGATGGGTCGGAGGCGCTGCTAGAGGCGCTGGACCGCACAGGCTTCGTGACCGTGATCTGCAATAGGATCGGGCGCCTCGCATCGCCGCAGGTGAAAGCCTACGAGCATTCGATCCATCTGTTGCCCGCGCTCCGCGACTTCGAGTGGGTATCATATTTCGACGTTGACGAGTTCCTGATCACCGCTGAGCACTTTGACTATTCGGTCATTCCGACGATCGCTGCATTCAAACGGCGCTATCCCGCCCAAACCATTTCGGCCTCAGATCGTACACCAGCCGCGATCTGCTTTAACTGGCACACCTACGGCAGCCAAGGCCAGGTATGCCAACGCGAGGGCTTGGTGCAGGAACGGTTCACTCATTCGACCGCGTCCCCGATGGTCAAATCATTGGTGCGCCTTGCAGATATCGAGACGATGGCGTTGATCCACGTGCCGGGACCGGAGGAACTGACCTTCGTGAACGCTGCGCTCGTCCCGATCGCGGTTGGCCTCGACTGCTTGGCGGTGCCGCCGGACCCCGTCCATGGCAGGCTGAACCACTATTATCAGAAGTCATTCGAGGAGTTTGGGATCAAGTCGGACCGCGGCCGCGGCGGTGCACCCGGCGGGCTGGAAGGAAAGGGTTTTGACACCTTCTTTGCCTGGGACGTGCCGGCGATCTCCGAAAACCACCAACCGACTCCGCCCCGATTGCTGGCCCGTCTGCATGACGAGATTGCGGCGTTGCTCGCTGTGCCCGCCATTGCCGTCGCTGCGCATGAAGCCGTCAAGGCGCAGCGCGCGCTGTCCCGCCGGGTAAACGGCGTGGACGTCGAGGCTAGATTTCGCGAGATGCAGGCGCTGTTCTCTCCTGCCGCCTAGCGGTCTAAACGATGCCAATGGATCATCTAATCGACGGATACGGACGGTTTCGCGAGGGCGCTTGGCCCGAACGCCGTGCGTTGTTCGAACGCCTTGCACTGCAGGGGCAGCGCCCGCGCACAATGGTCATCGCCTGTTCCGACAGCCGGGTCGACCCAGCCATGATCTTCGATGCAGGCCCCGGCGAGCTATTCGTTGTACGGAACGTCGCCAACCTGGTGCCGCCCTATCAGCCCGATGGCGCCTATCACGGCACGAGTGCCGCGCTGGAGTTCGGTGTCTGCAACCTGGGTGTCCAGGACTTGATCGTGATGGGCCACGGCCTGTGTGGCGGCGTGCAGGCGCTGATTGCCGACACCGAACCGGCAGGTGACTTCGTCGGACCCTGGATCCGGCTGGCCGAGCGCGCCTATCGGCGGGTGCTGGCCTGCGACGCGCCGGACCGCCAATTAGTGGGTGAGCACGCGGTGGTCAGCATCTCGCTTGAGAACTTGGCGACCTTTCCTTGGATTGCCAGCCGGGTCGCCGCTGGGACGCTCCGGCTGCACGGGGCGCATTTCGACGTGCGGTCCGGAATGCTGGCGATCCTGCAGCCAGACGGAAGCTTCGATCCGGTCCAAGGTCGTCGGACCAACCTCACTTGACGGTTTGCAGGACCTCGAAGCCCTCGAACTCGGGGTGACCGATGTAGAGCGGCGTATCCCCGTGTCCGGCGCTGCCTGCATTGCGGTGCGCGGCGCGGAACGCCTCCGACCGGGTCCAGCCTTCGAAGGCCGCATGATCGGCCCAGATCGTATGGCTCGAATACAGCACATGATCCTCCCGCTGCGGACCGCGCAGCAGGTGGAACTCGACGAAGCCGGGCACCCCATTCAGATGCGAGTCGCGACTGGTCCAGAGGTGCTCGAAGGCAGCTTCCGATCCCGGGGCCACTTTGAAGCGGTTCATGGCGATATACATTCGGTAATGCCTCCTGTGGCGTGACGATAAGTTACTCAGGGTAGTGCGGCTCCGACCAATGGCAAGCAAAAGGCCGCTCGATCGATGCAAGGGTCATCCGCGACCAGCCTAACCCGCTGCCTCCAGCGCCTCTTCCGCCGCCATCCACAGACCTTCGGCTGCCGCCAGTTCGCGCCCAATCGCGGCTAGACGCTGATTTGCCTCGGTTACGGCCTGCGACTGACCCGGCGCATAGAGGGCCGGGTCGGCGAGCCGGCCCTCGATGCGGGCGCGCTCGGCCTCTAGCCTGATGATCCGCGCCTCGGCGTCCCGCGCCTGGCGACGCAGCGGCGCAAGCTGCACCCGCGCCTCCGCCCGTTCCCGCCGCTCGTCCCGGCGGTTCGGAGTGGCGTCCGGCCTCGCCGCCGGCCGCGCACGCTCGACCAGCAGCGCGCGGTAGTCGTCCATGTCACCCTCATACGGCCGCACCGTGCCGTCGCCGACCAGCCACAGCCGGTCCGCCACCAGCTCCACCAGATGTGGGTCGTGGGTGATCAGCAGGACGGCGCCCTGGAAGTCTGCCAACGCCCGGACCAGGGCCTCCCGCGCGTCGATGTCCAGATGGTTCGTCGGCTCGTCCAGGATCAGCAGTTGCGGCGCGTCGCGGGTGGCCAGCGCCAGCAGCAGGCGGGCCTTCTCACCGCCCGACAAGCTGCCGACCGGCGTATCGGCCCGATCCGCGTCGAGGCCGAACCGCGCGAGCTGGCTGCGGACCTGCGGCGGCAGCGCGCGGGGCAGGGCGCGGGCCATGTGATGCACTGGGGTCTCGTCCAGCACGAGCTCGTCCGTTTGATGCTGCGCGAAATAGCCGACCCGCAGCTTCGGGCTGCGCCGGATCGTGCCAGCCAGCGGCTCGATCCGGCCTGCAAGCAGCTTCGCCAGCGTACTCTTGCCGTTGCCGTTGGCGCCGAGCAGCGCGATGCGGTCGTCCATGTCGACGCTGAGCGACAGGCCAGTGAGCACCCGCATCGCCCCATAGCCTGCGGCCACCCGGTCTAGCACCAAGATGGGCGGACTGAGCCGCGCCGGTTCGGGGAAGTCGAACCGCGTCGGGGCGGACTCAACGACGGTGTCCAGCACCGGCAGCTTCTCCAACGCCTTGACGCGCGCCTGCGCCTGCCGGGCTTTCGTCGCCTTGGCGCGAAAGCGGTCGACGAAGCTCTGCATGTGCGCACGCTGAGCCGCGATGCGTTCGGCGGCGCGGCTGGTCTGCATGGCGTGCTCGGTGCGGATGCGCACGAACTCGTCGTAGCCGCCGGGCGTCAGGCTGAGCTTGCGCTGGTCCAGGTGTGCGATGCCCTGCACGGCGCGGTCGAGCAAGCCGCGATCGTGCGAGACGATCAGGCAGGCGCCGGGGAAGCGGGCTAGCCAGGTTTCGAGCCAGAGAGTCGCCTCGAGGTCCAGGTGATTTGTCGGCTCGTCGAGCAGCAGCAGGTCGGGGGCGGCGAATAGCGCCGCAGCCAGCGCCACCCGCATGCGCCAGCCGCCGGAGAAGCTATCGACCGGGCGCGCCTGCGCCGCCGCGTCGAAGCCCAGTCCGGCGAGGATTGCAGCCGCCCGTGCCGGCGCCGCGTCGGCGGCGATGGCTCGGAGCCGCTCATGCACCTCGGCGAGCCGCAGCGGGGGGGCGACATCAAGCTCATCGAGCAATGCGAGGCGCTCGGTGTCGGCCAGCAGCACGGTGTCGAGCAGGTTGGCGTCGCCACTGGGCGCCTCCTGGCGGACTTGGGCCATGCGGGCGCGGCTGTTGAAGGTGATCTCGCCGCCGTCGATCGGCAGCTCGCCCGAGATGGCCTTCAACAATGTGCTCTTGCCGGCGCCGTTGCGACCGACGAGGCCGATGCGCCGTCCGGGATCGACGCGCAGCTCCGCCTGGTCCAGCAAGGTGCGGCCGGCCATGCGCAGGGTGACGCGGTCGAGGGTCAGCAGGCTCATGCGTGGGATGTAGGCGTAGCAGCCGGGCCAGGGAAGCCCGAGAGACTAGCCTCACCTTGCCCAACCTCAATCGTTGGCCTAAACGCCCGGCGGACGTTGATAGGAAATCACCATGGCCATCGAGCGCACGCTATCGATCCTCAAGCCGGACGCTACCCGGCGCAATCTGACGGGCAAGATCAACGCAGTGTTCGAGCAGGCGGGCCTCCGCATCGTCGCGCAGAAGCGCCTGCGGCTCTCGCAGGCGCAGGCGGAGGCGTTCTATGGCGCACACCGCGAGCGCGGCTTCTTCAAGGACTTGGTCGGCTTCATGGTGGGCGGCCCCGTCGTCGTGCAGGTGCTGGAGGGCGACGACGCCATCGCGCAGAACCGCAAGCTGATGGGCGCTACCAACCCGGCCAACGCCGACGAGGGCACCATACGCAAGCTGTTCGCCGAGAGCATCGAGGCCAACAGCGTCCACGGCTCCGACAGCCCCGAGGCAGCTGCGCATGAAATCAGCTTCTTTTTTGCGGGCACCGAGATCGTCGGCTGAGCCTAATGCGCCGGGCCGGAAGCCTGTTGCTGGCCGCGATGCTCACCGCTTGCGGCTCGGCTGCCCAGCCTATCGTGCTTAGCCCGGTGCCAGCTATAGCGCCGGCTGGCTTGGATGGCCGCTATCGCGGCACCGTCCGGCTGATCCGCGCCGCCGGCCCGTATTGCCCCCGCAGCGGCGCCCGCGTGCTGGAAGTCTCGGGTGGCAACGTCTCGCTATCCTATAGCGCCGCTCCTCGGCAACGCGTGTCGCTCACCGCGCAGATCGCCCCGGATGGCCGCATCCTGGCCAGCGACGGCGAGGGCACGATGGACGGCCAGCTCGCCAAGGGCCGCCTAGAGATCACGGTCGCAAGCCGCCAATGCGAGCACCGCTGGACACTGACGCGGGTGGATTGAACTCCAACGAGGCCGATGAACGCGCCCTGGATCCTGGTCCGTTCGGACGCACCCAGCCATTTCAGCAACGGCGGTCGTCAGGCTACGAAGATCAGCAGCCCGATCAGCAGGACCGTCACGGCGATCACCGCGCCCATGGTGAAAGTCGTGAAGCGGGACCAGAACATCTGGCGATCGGCGACGAAGGCCTCGTTGATGTTGGGTATCGGAGTGCTCTGCTTGGTTTCGGGAACGTCCATGGTGATCCTCAGGTTGCGGGGGGACGCGACGGTTGCAGGGGTTCTACGGCTTGGAGGGTAGGAGCGGCAAGGGCGAGGCGAGGGCGGCGGCCGGATCGTAAGCTCCCGGAAGACTGCCGGCGTGCAGCCGCAGCGCTTCCGGGTAGATACGGTGCTCCTGCGCCAGCACCCGGGCGGCCAATGCCGCCTCGGTGTCACCGGGGAGCACGGGGACGGCCGCCTGGGTCAGGATGGGGCCTGCGTCCACCTGCTCCGTCACCAGATGCACCGTGCAGCCGTGCAGTTTCACGCCCGCAGCCAACGCGCGGGCGTGGGTGTCGAGGCCGGGGAAGGCCGGCAGCAGGCTCGGATGGACGTTCAGCATGCGCCCGGCCCAAGCGCCAACCAGGAACGGGGTAAGCAGCCGCATGTAGCCGGCCAGGCAGACGAGGCCGATCCCATGCTCGAGCAGGGCCGCATGGATGACGGCCTCGTGCGCGGCGCGGTCGGCGGCGAAATGGCGGTGGTCGATGGCGAGCGTCGCTACCCCGTTACGTGCCGCCAGCCCCAGCCCTGCCGCGTTGGGCCGGTTCGATAGCACGAGCGCGATCCGGGCGGGGTAGCCGCGGGTCTCGGCCGCGTCCAGCAATGCGCCGAGATTGCTGCCCCGGCCGCTGATCAGGACGGCAACCCGAACTGGGGTCACGCCAGCCAATCGATGGGTGTATGCACCTGCGCTGCTGCCGGGCCGCCGCCGGCCTCGATCCGGCCGATCGTGAACGCCTGCTCTCCATGCTCGGCCAGCAGCGCCGTGGCGGCGGCGGCGTCGCTCACCACCAGCGTCATGCCGACGCCGCAGTTGAACACGCGCAGCATCTCGTCCGCCGCGACCCCGCCGGTGTGCGCCAGCCAGCGGAACACCGCCGGCAGTGGCCAGGCGCCCGCGTCCAGCATGGCGCGCGTGCTTTCGGGCAGCATGCGCGGCACGTTGCCCGGCAGGCCGCCCCCGGTGATGTGCGCCGCCGCCCGCAGCAGCCCGGCGCGGTGCAGCGCCAGCATGGGCCCTACGTAGATCCGCGTCGGCTGCATCAGCGCTTCGCCGAGCATCTCGCCGGGCACCCACGGGGCTGGCGCGTCCCAGCCCAGGCCGCTGATCTCCACGATGCGGCGCACGAGGGAAAATCCGTTGCTGTGCACGCCGCTGCTGGCCAGGCCCAGCACGGCGTCGCCGGCTATGACGCCCGCCGGCAGCAGCGAGCCCCGCTCCGCCGCGCCTACGCTGAACCCGGCCAGGTCGTAGTCCCCGGCGGCATACAGGCCCGGCATCTCCGCCGTCTCGCCCCCTACCAGGGCGCAGCCGGCCTGCTTGCAGCCCTCGGCGATGCCGGCGACGACGAGGGCGGCCTGCTCGACCGACAACGCGCCGGTTGCGAAGTAGTCCAAGAAGAAGAGCGGCTCGGCCCCCTGCACGACTAGGTCGTTCACGCACATGGCAACCAGGTCGATGCCGACGGTGTCATGACGGCCGGTGTCGATCGCGATCTTAAGCTTGGTGCCGACCCCGTCCGTGGTGCTGACCAACACCGGGTCCTGGAACCCTGCGGCGCGCAGGTCGAATAGCGCCCCGAAGCCGCCAAGGCCGCCCATTACCCCAGCGCGCGATGTGGCGCGGGCCAGCGGTTTGATCCGATCCACCAAAGCATCGCCCGCCGCTATGTCGACGCCTGCGTCGCGATACGTGGTGCCATTGCGGGGAGGAATATCGGTCATGCGATTGGTCCTGAGACGGGGTCCTATGACGGCGCGGCCCGGATGCGGTAATAGCCGGGGATGACGGCTCCGGACAGTGGCGGCGACACTACGCTCGGGCGTGGCACGCACGAGGTCGTGAACCTGCCCAACATCATTACGTTTGGCCGACTGTGCGCCGTGCCGCTCGCGGTATGGCTGGTGCTGCAGCGACAGACGGCGCTCGCCTTCGGCCTGTTTGCGCTGGCGGGTGTGTCCGACGCGGTCGACGGCTGGCTGGCCCGGCGCCGCGGCGGCAGCGCGCTCGGCGCCATGCTCGACCCTGTCGCCGACAAGGCGCTGCTGGTGTGCATGTTCGTAACGCTCGCCGCAATCCGCGTGCTGCCGGACTGGCTGGCCATCCTCGTAGTGTTCCGCGACGTGGTGATCGTCGGCGGCATCATGGTGATGTGGCAGCTCTCGATGCCGGTGCGGATCAAGCCGCTGCTGCTCTCGAAACTTAATACGGGGCTGCAATTGCTACTGGTCGGCGTGGTATTATGCCTCGAAGGGTTCGAGCTGCAGGCGCCTTGGCTGCGCACCCTGTTGATCTGGACGGTTGCCGCCACGACACTCGGGTCCGGCAGCGCCTATGTTTGGAAAGCGGCACGCATGCGATGAAAGCCTGGCGATGAAAGCCCTCGACCGTCCCCGGCCCGATCCCGTTGTCCCCCCGGCGCCTCCGCTCGCGACGGAGCCGCAGCGGGTTCCGCTGCCGCACGCCACTCGGGCGCAGCGGATGGGCCTGCTGGCCGGGCTCGCGATCGTCCTCGCCGCGGCGTTGCACCTGTTCGCGTCTATCCTGCTGCCCTTCGTGGCGGCGGCGGGCATCGCCTATTTTCTCGACCCTCCTACCACGCGGCTGACGCGGGCTGGAATGCCGCGCGGGATGGCGGCACTGCTGATCGTCGTGGCGCTCGTCACCACAACCCTGCTGTTCGCGCTGCTGCTCTATCCGCTGTTGCTGGCGCAGGTCGGCATCCTGATCAGCCGGGTGCCGTCCTATATTTATTCCGTGCGGTTATGGGCCGGCGAGGTGATCGTCCACCTGCAGGAGCGCCTGGGATCGGAGTATGTGGACGAGAAGCTGCGCGACCTCGTCGGTGGCCAGGCTGGGGCGATGCTGGCCTTCTTGGCTGCGGCGCTCAGCCGTATCGTCGGCGGCGGCTTCGCGCTGTTCAACGTGCTGTCGCTGGTGGTCGTGACGCCCGTGGTCGCGTTCTACTTGCTGCGCGATTGGCGCCGGGCGGTGGCGCGGATCGATAGCTGGCTGCCCCGCCGCTATGCCGGGGTGTTGCGGGCGCAGGCGCGTGAGGTCGACCGCATCCTGTCCGCTTGGCTGCGTGGGCAGGCGCTGTGCTGCCTGGTGCTGGCGATGTTCTATGCGGTGGCGCTGTCGGCGGTGGGACTCGACCTCGGGCTGATCGTCGGCATCTCGGCCGGGCTGCTGTCGTTCATCCCGTATGTCGGCAGCATCACTGGCGGGGTGGCGAGCATCGGCCTGGCGTTCGCGCAATTCCCGACCTGGACCGGGGTGGCGACGGTCGCCGGGGTGTTCGTCGTCGGGCAGATATTGGAGGGCTATGTCATCTACCCGCGCTTCCTCGGCGATCGGGTGGAGCTGCATGCCGTTTGGGTCATTTTCGCCTTGTTCGCCGGCGGCGCCGCATTCGGGTTCCTGGGCGTGCTGCTCGCGGTGCCCGTCACCGCGGCAATCGGTGTGCTGCTGCGCTTCTGGCTGCGGCGCTATCTGCAAAGCCCGTTGTATCTCGACCCGCCGGTTTGACCGCCATCCGCCAGTTGGCGCTGCCGTTCGTGCACGCGCCGCGCCTGACCGAAGCCGACTTCCTACCCAACGCTGCCAACGGACCGGCGATGGCCTGGCTGGCGCGCGATGCCGACTGGCCCGGCTGGCGCCTGGCGCTCTGGGGCGGCCCCGGCTCCGGTAAAACGCATCTGCTGCACATCTGGGCCACCCGCGCCGGTGCCGCTTTGATTAGTGGCCCCATGCTCCGCCACGCCCCGCTCCGCGACGAATGGCCATCCGGCCCGCTGGCGATCGACGACGCCGACCTGGCGCCCTCCGCCCCCGGTTTGCTGCATACGCTGAACGCGGCGCAGGAGGCTCGGCATCCCGTCCTGCTCGCCGCCCGTACGCCGCCCGCGCGCTGGCCCACCCGGCTGCCGGATCTCGCCAGCCGGCTGCGCGCCACCACCGCCGTGCCGCTCGGCGGCGCCGATGACGCGTTCCTTCGCACCCTGCTCGCGCGCCTGCTGTCCGACCGCCAGTTGCGCGTGCCTGACCCGGTGCAGGACTGGCTGCTGGCCGTGCTGCCGCGCGAACCGGCAGCATTGCGTGAGGCTGCAGCGCGGCTGGACCGCGCGGGCCTCGCCGCCGGACGCAGCGTTACCCGGGCGTTGGCTTCCCAGACACTGCGCACCCTGATGCGTGAAGATTCCGCTGATGAGGCGCCGGATGTCTCGCCGCCCCACCCCGCACTGTTCTAGGATGCCGCCATGGACACGATCAGCGCGACTCTCAAGCCCATCATCGCCTCGGACGTCGACCCAGGCATCGCAATCGGTAGCCCAGAGCGCTTCATCAACCGTGAGCTGAGTTGGCTCGATTTCAACCATCGTGTTGTTGAAGAGGCGGAGAACCGTCGGCACCCGTTGCTGGAGCGGCTGCGGTTCATCTCGATCAGCGCGTCGAACCTCGACGAGTTTTTCTCGGTCCGTGTGGCCGGGCTGATCGGCCAGGCGAAGGCCGGGGTTGCCGCCATCAGCCCGGATGGGCGTACCGCAGCGCAGCAGCTTGCGGTGATCCAGCCGCGCGCCCGGGCGCTGATGCAGATGCAGCAGAGGGCGTGGCTCGACCTGCGCGGCCAGCTTTGCGAGGCTGGGATCGAGCTGTGCGAGACGGCAGCGCTGACGCAGGCGGACCGCGAGTGGCTTGAGGTCTGGTTCATGGACCGCGTGTTCCCGGTGCTGACCCCGCTTGCCATCGACCCGGCGCATCCATTTCCGTTCATCCCGAACATGGGCCTGGTCATGGTGCTGAAGCTGCGCCGCGACGAGGACCAGCATATGATGAACGCGCTGATCCCGCTGCCGGCGCTGATCGAGCGCTTCGTCCGCCTGCCGGCGCAGGCCGTGGGCGATACCATCCGCTTCGTGCTGCTGGAGGATTTGGTCAGCCTGTTCCTCGGCCGCCTGTTCCCCGGTTTCCGGGCGGTGAGCCAGGGCCTGTTCCGCCTGATCCGCGATACCGGTGTGGAGTTCGAGGAGGAGGCAGAGGATTTGGTGCGGTCCTACGAGACCGCATTGAAGCGGCGCCGCCGGGGCGTCGCGATCCATCTGTCGGTCGATGCGGGCATGCCGGACGACCTGCGCGCGCTGGTGATCGACGAGCTGGACGTTGACGAGCGCGAGATCCCAGGCGACGAGGTCGTGGTCCAGCACGGCATCCTGGGTGCGGCCGACCTCAAGCAGATGATCGTCGACGACCGGCCGGACCTGCTGTTCCCGCCCTATACACCGCGCTTTCCAGAGCGCATCCGCGACTTCGCCGGCGATTGCTTCGCTGCCATACGGGCCAAGGACATCATCGTCCACCACCCGTTCGAGAGCTTCGACGTCGTGGTGCAGTTCCTGCGCCAGGCCGCCGCCGACCCGAACGTGGTCGCGGTGAAGCAGACGCTGTATCGCACCAGCCGCGACAGCCCGATCGTGAAGGCGCTGATCGAGGCGGCCGAGGCTGGCAAATCGGTGACGGCCATGATCGAGCTGCGCGCGCGGTTCGACGAGGAGGCCAACATCCGCCTGGCCCGTACCATGGAGGCAGCCGGCGTCCAGGTCGTCTATGGCTTCATGGAGCTGAAGACCCACGCCAAGCTATCATTGGTGGTGCGGCGTGAGGGTGGCGCCATGCGCTCCTACGCGCATTTCGGCACCGGGAACTACCATCCGATCACCGCGCGCATCTACACGGACCTCAGCTTCTTCACCTGCGACCCGGACCTGACCCGGGACAGCGCGCGGCTGTTCAACTACATGACCGGCTATGCCCAGCCGGAGCGCATGGACAGCCTGGCGTTCAGCCCTTTGACCACCCGCAGTACGCTGATGTCGCTGATTGATGCGGAGATGGCGTCGGCCGCCGCCGGGCGCCCGGCGCAGATCTGGCTAAAGATGAACAGCCTGGTCGACGACCGTCTGATCGACCGGCTTTATGCTGCGTCGGCGGCCGGGGTGCAGATTATCTGCGTGATCCGCGGCATCTGCTGCCTGCGGCCGGGCGTGCCTGGCTTGTCCGAGAATATCCGGGTCAAGAGCATCGTCGGCCGCTTCCTGGAGCACTCCCGCATCTATGCGTTCGGCAACGGCCACCGGCTGCCGAGCCGGCACGCCAAGGTGTTCATCAGCAGCGCCGACTGGATGGCGCGCAACATGGAGTGGCGAGTCGAGACGCTGGTGCCGATCCACAACCGCACCGTCCACGCGCAGGTGCTGGACCAGATCATGGTGGTTAATCTGCGGGACACGCTGCAGTCCTGGGAGCTGGGTGCGGACGGGACCTGGCGCCGGGTGGCCGCAGGACCGCGCCCGGTGTCGGCGCACGACTATTTCATGACCAATCCGTCGTTGTCGGGCCGCGGTTCCGCCCTGCATGGCAGCGGGCTCCCGGCCCAGGCGCACGCGGTCCGCCGTCCTAACCGCGTCAGCCAGGACTAGGCCGCTGTTCCACCTACCCCGCTGCGCAATCGTCGACCTCGGCTCCAACTCCGTCCGCCTGGTGGTGTTCGAGGGCCGAGGCCGCAACCCGACCGCGATCTTCAACGAAAAGGCGGTGCTTCGCCTAGGCCGCGGCCTCGCCACGACTGGCCGGTTGCACGAGGCCGGGGTCGTGCAGGGGCTCCGCGTCATGACACGCTACAATGCCATCGCCCGCGCCATGGGCGCCGACCCGTTCGAGGTGCTGGCCACCGCGGCGGTGCGCGACGCCTCGAATGGCCCGGAGTTCGTTGCTGCGCTTGAGGCGCGCATGCCTGGCGTGGCCATCCGCGTGCTGTCCGGGGAGCAGGAGGCGGCGATGTCCAGCACCGGCGTGCTGTGCGGCATTCCGGAGGCAGACGGCATCCTGGCCGACATCGGCGGCGGTTCGCTGGAGGTCGTACGGGTGGGCGCCGGCGCTGTGCCGCAGGCGCAAAGCTTGGGTTTGGGCGTGATCAAGCTGTCCGACCGGGCGGAGGGCGACCTGGCCCGCGCCCGCACCATCGCCGACGCCGACCTCGCCACGGTGCCCTGGCTTGCGGAGGGGCAGGAGCGCGACCTCTATCTGGTCGGCGGCGCCTGGCGCGCGCTGGCCCAGGTGCAGATGTACCTGGCCAGCTACCCGCTGCATATCGTGCACCATTACACGATCACCCGCGAAGCCGGGCGGGATCTCGCGGCGCTGATGCTGTCGAGCCCGCGACGCGTGCTGGAGCGGCTGCCCGGTGCGCCCCGGCGGCGGGTGGAGGACCTGCCGTTCGCCGCGACCGTGCTGCGCCGCCTGCTGCGCCAGACCGGGGCGCGGCGCATCGTATTCAGCGCGAACGGCATCCGCGAGGGCTGGTTCATGCAGCAGGTGCCGCCCGAGGTCCGCACGGCCGACCCGACGGTGGCGCTGGGCCACGAAATCGCTGCCCGCTATGGCCGGGATACGCGGTTGCCGCCGGCGCTTGTGGACTGGACCGCGCCGCTGTTCCCCGACGAGGCGGCGCCGCACGCCCGGCTCCGCGCCGCCGCCTGCTGGATGTCCGACGTCGGCAGTCAGGATCATCCGGACTACCGCGCGGAGCAGGCCTTTCTCCGTGTGCTGCGCCAGCCCGGCGTCGCAATGGATCATCCAAGCCGTGCCTTTTTGGCGCTGACCTTGGCGCTGCGCTATGAGGCTGAACTAGATGCGCCCTATCTTGCGACGGCCCGCGCTTTGCTGGATCCTGCCGCGTTTGGCCGCGCCGAGGTTCTAGGAAGCGCGCTGCGCCTGGCCTACTCGCTCTCGGCTGGAACGCCGGAGCTGCTGGCCGGCGCCAACCTGCGCGTATTGCCTGGCCGCCTCACGCTGCGCCTGGCGGAGGGCAGCGGAGTGTTTGCCGGGGACCCGATCCAACGCCGTCTTCTACGACTGGGGGGAGCGATGGGTTTGGCAGTGGATGAGGCGGCATAATACCAACCGTGCTCCTGATTGCGAAACCAGCTGGGTAGATCGAAGCAGAGGCCTGTGTCATCCAGCCTTTGCGATCGCTTGGTTTTCGCGCGCTATAGCCGGCATCCCCCCGGGGGTGGATGGCTGCCCGTTAGCAATTGGGAAAGTATCTTGTGGCTAAGTAGCCGGAATGTGGTCCTGCGCCCACATCCGGATCGTCCGGGCAATGATGTAATGCAGCATGCTGTTGGAGGGCTTGTGTCCCTTGTCACCTATCCCGCTCCGGCTGGCGCTGGAAGCTTAAGAAGAAAAGCCGACCGTACCTGCGCCGTGCCTCACCTGCATGCTGTGCTGGACGGCATGGACATCGGCATATTGAGCTTCGATCAAACGCTGGCCATCCTAATCGTCAATAATTGCATCGGGTCCATCCTCGGCGTTTCACCGGCGGTGCTGCAGGGCAGCGGCGGAGTGCTCGAACTGCTCGAGGCGAGCCAGATTCTCACCACGGATTCTGTAAAGCAGATACATGGTGCCTGCTTGGCGGCCGTCTCGAATGCTGGATCATCTTCCAAACTGACCTTTTCGTCCGCTTGCGGGCAGCGTGTGTTCACCGTGCAGCTCAGCCGGGCCGGCAACATCCAGTGGATGGCCTCCTTCGAAGAGGTCACCGCCCGGCGTGCTGCGGAGGCCGGGGCTCGTCAGGAGGCGATGCGCGACTCCCTCACCGGCTTGTGCAGCCGACTGCTGTTCCAGGAGCGAGTTACCGCAGCGCTGGGAGGGAGCGAGAACGGTCCTTTCAAGCCGGCGGTGATGCTTATCGACCTCGACCGCTTCAAGGCCGTCAACGACACCTTGGGTCATCCAGTTGGCGACGCACTGCTTCGTTTGGTCTCGAAACGGCTGCGCTCCGTTGTGCGCCAGGACGACGCCATTGCGCGTCTGGGCGGCGACGAGTTTGCGGTCCTGGTGTCGCCAGCGCTAGAGCAGGACGAAATGGCAGCATTGGCCGGGCGCATCATCGATGTGATCGGCCGGCCCTATCTGGTCGACGGCCATCTGGTGAACGTTGGCGCGAGCATCGGTATCGCTGTCTCGTCGCAGGAGGGATGCGAGTACAACCAGTTGCTGAGAAGCGCCGACCTCGCCCTTTACACGGCAAAGAACGCTGGACGGAGCACCTATAGCTTCTTCGAGCCAGCGATGAACGCCCGCGCACTTGCGCGGCGGGCTTTGGAGATCGACCTACGCAAAGCCCTCGCCCTGGGCGAATTCGAACTGCATTATCAGCCGCAGATCGATCTCGAGAGCGAGGCCGTGGTGGGCTTCGAGGCGCTGGTCCGTTGGCGTCACCCGGAACGCGGCCTGGTCTCCCCGGCCGACTTTATCCCGTTGGCCGAGGAGATCGGCCTGATCGTGCCGCTGGGCGATTGGGTGATGCGCGAGGCCTGCGCCGAAGCCGTGGGGTGGCCTGCCGAGATATCCGTCGCGGTGAATGTCTCGCCATACCAATTCGAGGACTGCAGCCGGCTCGTGGACACGATTGCAAAGGCGCTGTCGTGGTCCGGGCTTCCAGGCAGCCGACTGGAGATCGAGATCACCGAAAGCGTGCTGTTGCGGAGCGAAAAGACTGTCATCGCGGCGCTGCACTGCGTGCGTGCGATGGGGGTGCGGGTGGCGATGGATGATTTCGGCACTGGCTACTCGTCGCTGAGCCAGCTTCACAGCTTCCCATTCGACAAGATCAAGATCGACCGCTCGTTTGTAAAAGACAACGCCGACCCTGCCGGGCAAAACGCCATCATCCGTGCGATTACCGCCCTAGGCGTCAGCCTCGGGATGGCCACCATCGCCGAGGGTGTCGAGACCCCGGACCAGCTTGCGCGCATTCGTGCCGAGGGCTGCACGTCGGTGCAGGGCTACCTGTTCAGCAGACCGGTGCCGGTGGAGCAGATCAGCGGATTGATCACCGAGTTCGCTATGCGGCATGCGAAGACGCCGGCTGCCACCGTTGCCAGATTGCTTCCTGAAACTTGCCAGGCTTCCTCTTAAAATTTGAAAGACGATCTAGCCATGACCCAGCTTTGCCGAGTCCTTTATTGCAGCCAGAACTACCTTGCCGGTATGCCTGAGACCTATTCTAACAATATCCAAGATATTCTCGCCGCATCGCGCAAGAACAATGCGCGCGACGGCGTAACCGGTGGCCTGCTGTTCAGTGAAGGATGTTTTGCCCAAGTGCTGGAAGGTTCGCTTGTGATGGTCGAGGGCGCCTTCGAACGTATCCAGTGCGACCAACGGCATCGAAGGGTCACCGTGCTGCAGTCTGGGTCGATTGCGGCTCGCGACTTCCCGGATTGGTCCATGGCGTTCACCGAAGCCGATGTGGCCGACAATCCCCTGGCGGGCGCAATGCTGAGCGGGGCATTCTCGGGACGGTCGAACGCAGGTGACGGACTCCTGAGCCTGATGAGGAAGGTCATCGTCCGAGAAGACAGGCTCGCGCCGGCCTAAAGCTCGAAGCCTGGTTCGCGTGCCCTCCTACCTACCCGCCGTGCGGCAAACGTGTCGCTCGGCGGGTTTGACGCACCATCATCGTAGGCCCGCAATCCGCACTCCCGCCAGCGTGGAAACGGCGCAAGGGTAGGGGCCGAGGAGGCAGCGTTCGCCGTAACCATGATTTAGGACGCAGCTCAAACCCGCAGCAGTTTGATCCGCTTGCCGTCCACCCCCAGCGTGATCGCCCCGGCTTTCAGCGCCAAGGCGTCCGCGCCGAACATGTCGCGGCGCCAGCCCTGCAGGGCCGGCACGTCCGGCTCGGCCTCTGTCGCCAGGCGGTCCAAATCGTCCGACGACGCCAGCAGTTTCGGCGCGACGTTGTGCTCCTCACACTTCGCCGCCAGCAACACCTTCAGCAACGAGACCAAGGCGGGCGAGGCACGCGGGCCGTCCTTGCCACGCGGCGCCTCGGGTAGCTCGGCCTCGGGCAGCGCTGCCGCCGCCTGCAGCGCCGCAACCAATCCGGTCCCGCTGCGGCCCTCGGCGAACCCGCGCGAGATGCCGCGGACGCGGGCGAGCGACTCGGAACTGTCGGGGGCGGTCGCAGCGATCTCCAGCAGGCTCTCATCCTTCAGCAGGCGCTGCCGGGGAATGTTGACCCGCTGCGCCTCACGCTCGCGCCAAGCGGCAGCGGCGCGCAGCAAGCCGAGCATGCGGCGGTTGCCGGTGCGGGGCCGCAGCCGCTCCCACATCACATCCGGGTCGGGGCGATAGGTGCCGGGCAGCGCCAGCACGGCCATCTCCTCCGCTACCCAGTCCAGCCGCCCGTCCCGCTCCAGGCGCTCCCGCAGCCGTTCATAGACATGGCGGAGATAAGTGACGTCGGCGGCCGCATACGTCACCTGTGCCGGGGAGAGCGGACGAACCGACCAATCGCTAAACCGGTGCGCCTTGTCGATGTTGCCGCCGGTGAGCGACGAGACCAAAGAGTCGTAGCCGACCTGGTCGCCGAACCCGGCCACCATGGCTGCGACCTGGGTGTCGAACAGTGGCGCCGGCACGTTGCCAAACAGCTCTAGGAAGATCTCCACGTCCTGCCGTGCGGCATGGAACACCTTGACGACGCTGGTGTCCGCGAGCAGCAATCCCAACGGCGTAAGGTCGATACCCGGCGCCAGGGTGTCGATGACGGCGACATCGTCGACCCCGGCCAACTGCACGACGCACAGCTCGGGATAGTAGGTGCGCTCGCGCATGAACTCGGTGTCAATCGTGACATAGGGCTCGGCCATCAGGCGTTCGCACAGGGCAGTAAGCGCTGCCGTGTCGGTGATCAGAACTGGGTCGGCGAAGGCGAGGGTGGGGCGTGACATCGCCCGTGTGTACAGGCCGCGACTTGACACCGCAAATTCCGGCGGTTTGTGTGCGCCACCTGTTGGGAACCAAAGCCATGCACGCCTATCGCACCCATACCTGCGGCGCCCTTCGCGGCCCGGACGCCGGCCAGGCCGCCCGGCTGTCCGGATGGGTGCACAGCAAGCGCGACCATGGCGGCCTGCTGTTCATCGACCTGCGCGACCATTATGGCATCACCCAATGCGTGCTGCCTGCGGGCACGCCGGCGTTCGCCACCGCCGACGCGCTGCGGGTCGAGAGCGTCATCACCGTCACCGGCCAGGTGGTGCCGCGCAGCCCGGCCACAATCAACCCCAGGCTGCCTACGGGCGAGATCGAGCTGCAGGTTGGCGAGTTGGAAGTGCAGTCCGCGGCCGACACGCTGCCGATCCAGGTGGCGGGAGACCAGCAGTATCCGGACGAGCTGCGGCTGAAATACCGCTTCATCGACCTGCGCCGCGACAAGGTGCACCGCAACCTAATGCTGCGCGCCGGGGTGATCGCAAGCCTGCGACGGCGCATGATGGAGCAGGGCTTCACCGAGTTCCAGACCCCTATCCTGACCGCCAGCAGCCCCGAGGGCGCGCGCGACTTCCTGGTGCCGTCGCGCAGCCACCCCGGCACCTTCTATGCCCTGCCGCAGGCGCCGCAGCAGTTCAAGCAGCTGGCGATGGTGGCCGGGTTCGACCGCTATTTCCAGATTGCCCCCTGTTTCCGTGACGAGGCCAGCCGGGCCGATCGCAGCCCCGGCGAGTTCTATCAGCTCGATTTTGAGATGAGCTTCGTCACGCAAGAGGATGTCTTTGCTACCTTGGAGCCAGTGATGGCCGGCGTGTTCGAGGAGTTTGGCGGCGGGCGCGCGGTGACGGCGGCGCCGTTCCCGCGCATCCCTTATGAGCAGGCCATGCTGGAGTTCGGGTCGGATAAGCCGGACCTTCGCAACCCGCTGCGCATTGCGGACGTGACGGATCAGTATGCCGGGTCGGGCTTCGGCCTGTTCGCGCGGATTGCGGCGTCGGGCGGCATCGTGCGGGCAATCCCGGCCCCGGGCGCGGGGTCACGTCCGCGCGGGTTTTTCGACAAGCTGAACGAATGGGCGCGGGAGCAAGGCGCCGGCGGGCTTGGATACATCATTTTCGAGGAGGATGGCGGCCGTGGCCCGATCGCTAAGAACCTTGAGGCCGAGCGGATCGAGGGCATCCGCGCCGCCTGCGGCCTGGGGTCCGGCGATGCCGTGTTCTTCGCCGCCGGCCAGCGCGACGAGGCGGCGAAGTTTTCGGGACTGGTCCGCACCCGCGTGGCGCAGGAGCTGGGCCTGGTCGAGCAGGACTGCTTCAGGTTCTGCTGGATCACCGACTTCCCGATGTACGAAATCGTCGAGGAAACCGGGGCGATAGACTTCAGCCACAACCCATTCAGCATGCCGCAGGGTGGGCTGGAGGCGTTGAACAGCCAGGACCCGCTGACCATCAAGGCGTTCCAGTACGACATCGTTTGTAACGGCATCGAGCTGTCGTCGGGCGCGATCCGCAATCATCGGCCGGACATCATGATTCGCGCTTTCGAGATCGCCGGCTACACCGCGGCCGACGTCGAGGCGCGGTTCGGCGGCATGCTGTCGGCGTTTCGCTATGGCGCGCCGCCGCATGGCGGGTCGGCGCCGGGCATTGACCGCATGGTGATGCTGCTGGCGGACGAGCCGAACATCCGCGAGGTCATCCTGTTCCCGCTGAACCAGCAGGGCGAAGACCTGATGATGGGCGCCCCGGCCCCGGTGGACGCGAAGCGGCTGAAGGAGCTTTCCCTGAAGCTGGACCTGCCGCCCAAGGCGAGGCCGGCTGGCTGAAGCGTTTCCACAGCGCTGGGGGAAGCATGCGCTCTGGCGCGGTCGTTCGGTCGGGCCTATGTCGAGGCCTGATCAGACTGGAGCAACCGCAGTGCGCCTGCGCCCCCTCGCCGCCCTCTTCGCCCTCTGCCTGCTGAGCCTGCCGGCGCTCGCCGCCGATCCGGTGCCGTCCGGCGCCACCTCGGTACCGCTCGCCGCCCATCGAGCGCTCTATCGCCTGAAAATGGACAGCGCCCGCGGCGAAGTCCAGGCGGCGAGCGGCACGATGGCCTACGAGATCACCGACGCCTGCGACGGCTGGGCAACCCGGCAGCGCCTGTCGCTCGACATCACCAACAACGACGGCCAGGATATCGCGCTGGTGTCGGACTACGCGACCTGGGAGAGCAAGGACGGCCTGACGATGCGCTTCCGCATGCGGCAGACCACGGATACGGCGGTGACGGAGCAGGTCGAGGGCGAGGCGACCCTGACCGCGGTCGGCGCGCCGGGCACCATCCGCTACACGATGCCCGAGGAGCGGGCGATGCCGATGCCGGCCGGCACGGTGTTCCCAATGGCGCACACCGCCGCCATCATCGCCGCCGCCGAGGCCGGCAAGCATTTTCTTGCTTTGCCGATCTTCGACGGAACCGGCGACAAGGGCACGCAGGACAGCTCGGTGGCAATCACCTCCTGGAACCCGCAGCCGACGGCCTCGCCCTTTCCCGCGCTGGCTGCGCTGCCAAGCGGCCGGGTCCGCGTCGCCTTCTTCGACCGCAACAAGCCCAATAGCAACGCTAAGCCTGCCGGCAGCCCGGATTATGAGGTCGGCATGAAGTACTACGCCAACGGCGTCGCCGACGACCTGACAATGGACTTCGCCGACTTCGTCATGCTGGGCAAGCTGAGCGAGTTCACCATGCCAGAGCCGCACTGCTGATGCGGACCGCGCCCGGCGTCGCAATCGTCACCGGGGCCACAGGGGGGCTTGGCTATGCTACCGCGGTTGGGCTTGCGCGGACCGGCGCACGGGTCGTGCTGGCCGGACGCAACCCCAAGAAGGGCGAGGTGGCGCTGGCCCGGCTGCGGCGTGAGGCGAGCGCCGCCGTCGCGAGCTTCGAGTTGCTGGACCTGGCCAGCCTTGCCTCCGTCGCGGCTTTCGCCGAGCGCATGATGGCGGCGTATCCGGCCCTCGACATCCTGGTGAACAACGCTGGTGTCATGATGCCGCCGACCCGGCAGTTGACGGCGGATGGGTTCGAGCTGCAGTTCGGCACCAACTACCTCGGCCATTTCGCGCTGACTGCGCGTCTGTTGCCGGCGCTGCTGCGCGCCCAGGGCGGGGCTCGCGTCGTTCAGGTCAGCAGCCTGGCGCACCGCGGTGGCGCCATCGCCTGGGGTGACCTGCAGGGCGAGCGGCGCTATAGCGCATGGCGTTCCTATGGCCAGAGCAAGCTTGCGATGCTGATCTTCGCGCTGGAGCTGGCACGCCGCGCCGCAGCGCATGGCTGGCCGTTGGTGAGCGACGCGGCGCATCCTGGCTGGGCCATGACAGACATCATCGCGAACGGACCTGCCGGCGGTGGGGCGCTGGGGCTGAAGGAGCATGTGATGCAGGCCGGGTTCCGGCTGCTTGGCCAGTCGGCGGCGGAGGGCGCCCGTCCGATCGTTTATGCGGCGACCTCGCCGGACGCGAAGGCGGGCGGCTACTACGGTCCTACTGGGTTTCAAGAGATCAAGGGTCCACCTGGCCCTTCTAGCGTCATGCCTCAGGCGCGCGACGCCGAGACGGCAAAGCGGTTGTGGACGGTATCGGAAACATTGGCGCGGGTCGAGTTCGGACCTTAAACCGAGACGATCCAATGTGGAAAACCTGAAGTGTAGACGGAGGGCCGCAGCAAGTGCTGGACCCTCCGCCCGTCAGTAAATTCTAGATCGATCCTTTCTCAGAGCAAGAAGGCCTGGAGACTTCGACTTTAGCCGTTAGGCCGCAGCACCACCTTCGTGCATTTGTCCTTCTTGTCCCGGAAAGTCTTATACAACTCCGGTCCTTCTTCCAGGCTCATCGCACGGTGCGAGATGATGAAGGAGGGGTCGATCTCGCCCTTCTCGATCCGCTCCAGCAGCGGCTTCAGGTAGCGCTGCATGTGGGTCTGGCCGGTCTTCCAGGTCAGGCCCTTCTGCATGAACGCGCCGAGGGCAACTGGGCCGACCTGGCCGGCGAACACGCCCGGCATCGACACGATGCCGCCGGGCCGGCAGGCGAGGATGGCCTGGTTCAGCGCAAACGGACGCTCCATGCTCACGGTCGCCGCCATCACCGCAGAGCTGACCTTCTGCATCAAGGTGTCGGCGCCGTGGCTCTCGAGGCCAACGGCCTCGATCACCGCGTCCGGCCCTTGGCCGTGCGTCATCTCCATCAGCCTGTCCTGCACGTTCTGCGTGCCGAAATCGATCGTCTCTGCCCCGGCCTCGCGCGCCAGGGCCAGGCGCTCCGGCACGGTGTCGATGGAGATCACCCGCTTGGCGCCCAGCAGCAAGCAGCACTTTGCCGCCAGCACGCCAACGGGTCCGCAGCCCCAGATAGCTATGGTGTCCTGGGGAGTAATTTCGCAGTGATCGGCGGCCTGGTAGGCGGTCGGGAAGATGTCGGACAGGAATAGCACCTGCTCGTCCGACAGGCTGTCTGGCACCTTGATCGGGCCGACGTCGGCGTAGGGCACCCGGACATACTGGGCCTGGCCGCCCGGAATGCCGCCGGTGATATGCGAGAAGCCGAACAGCGCGGCGAGCGGATAGCCATACTGCTTGGCCTGCATCTCGCCGTTCGGGTTGGTCCGCTCGCAGCAGGACCAGTTGCCCCACTTGCACTGCCGGCACTCGCCGCAGCAGATAGTGAATGGTACTACGACGCGATCGCCGATCTTGAGCTTGGTGTTGTCGCGGCCGACCTCGACGACCTCGCCCATGCACTCGTGGCCCAGGATATCGCCGCTCTCCATGGTCGGAACGAAGCCGCCCATGAGATGCAGGTCGGAACCGCAGATCGCGCAGGCGTTGACCTTGATGATAGCGTCGCGGCCGTGCTGGATCGTTGGGTCCGGCACGGTATCGCAGCGGATGTCCTCTTTGCCGTGCCAGGTCAGTGCGCGCATGAATGAGGTCCTTAGATTGATGGTCTAGGACAAACCCTGCAGCTTCGTCCGGGATGCGGCGGCGATATTGAAGATCGCGTGACCACTTCGGCCAACGCCCACGCGCACGTCTGCCGCATCGCCGCTAGGCGCGGCGAGGGCTACTCATCTCCTGCGCCGGCCGGCCAGAGCCAAGCCGCGCCCCGCACGCCGCTGCTGTCGCCGTGGCGATTCCGCACCACGGGCGTCGAAGCGACGTCGCTGAACACATACTGCGCCATCATCGCCGGCACCCGCTCATAGAGCGAGGCCATATTCGACACCCCGCCGCCGAGCACGATCACATCGGGGTCCAGCACGTTCGCGATGACGGCGAGCCCGCGCGCCAGCCGGTCCGCATGGCGCTCCAGCGCCGCCACTGCTGCCGGGTCGCCGGACGCTGCCCGCCGCTCCGCCTCGGCGGCGCTGGGCGCGTCGCAGGACCGCGCCAGCCCCGGCCCCGCCAAATACAGCTCGAGGCAGCCGACCTGGCCGCACCAGCATGGGGGCAGCGGCCACTCGTCGGCGCGTGGCCAGGGCAGGGGGGTGTGGCCCCATTCGCCGGCGATGTGGTTGCGCCCGGTCAGGATTTTGCCGTCCACCACGATGCCGCCGCCGCAGCCGGTGCCGAGAATGACGCCGAACACGCAGTGTTGCCCGGCGCCCGCACCATCCGAGGCCTCGCTCAAGGCGAAGCAGTTCGCGTCGTTCTCCACGCGGACGGGACGGGCCAGCGCGTCCGCAAGATCGCGGTCGAGGGCATGGCCGATCAGCATCTGCGAGTTTGCGTTCTTGACCAAGCCGGTCGCCGGGCTGATGACGCCGGGAATGCCGACCCCCATGCTGGCCCGCGCGCCGAGCGCCGCCTCTGCGGCCTGCACCAGGGCGGCGATGCCGGCGATAACTCCGTCATAGGCGGCCGGCGTGTCAGCCCGGCGGCGAAATGCGATCTGGCCTGCGGCGTCGAGCGCGGCGACCTCGATCTTCGTGCCGCCCAGGTCGACTCCGATACGGTATGCCATGGAGGCAGGATAGCGGCTTCCGCAACGTGTGCCAGCTTGATCTGTCATGGCCCGTATGGAGATAATGCACTGATGACCGAGACCATCCTCGACGTGAAGGACATGAAGTGCCCGTTGCCGGTGCTGCGCGCCAACCGGGCGCTGCGCGGCATGGCGCCGGGCGACCGGCTGCGCGTGCTGGCCACCGACCGGGCCGCGGTCGCCGATTTTCAGGCATTCTGCCGCGAGACCGGCCACGCCTTGGTGGCGCAGGCGGAGGACGCCGGGGTGTTCAGCTTCACGATCCGCCGCCGGGCCGAACCTCCAGCTAGCGAGCCAGCATGACCGTCGCGCTGTTCACCCATCCGGCCTGCCTGGGCCATGATAATGGCGGCTACCATCCGGAGTCCCCGGACCGCCTGCGCTCCGTGCTGCACGCTCTCGAGCATCCGGACTTCGTGCCATTGCTGCGCGAGCTGGCGCCCGAGGCCACGGTGCCGCTGCTCGAGTTGGCGCACCCGCCGGACTACGTGAGCGCCATCCTGAGCATCGACCCGGCGCCCGGCGAGCACGTGCACCTGGACGGCGACACCAGCATGGGCCACGGCAGCCGCGAGGCGGCGTCGCGCGCGGTGGGCGGCGCTGCGGCGGCGGTCGATGCCGTGATGCAGGGCTGGGCTCGCGCCGCCTTCGTCGCCACCCGCCCGCCGGGGCACCATGCCGAGCGCAGCCGGGCGATGGGGTTCTGCCTGTTCGCGACGGCGGCGATCGCGGCGCTGCACGCCCGCGCGCAATGGGGGCTGAAGCGGGTCGCGGTGGTCGACTTCGACGTACACCACGGCAACGGCAGCCAGGACATCCTGTGGTCGCATCCCGACGTGCTGTATGTCAGCAGCCATCAGGCTCCCTGCTATCCCGGCACCGGCGCGCCCGAGGAGCGGGGCGTTGCCAATAACGTGCTGAACCTGCCGCTGCCCCCTGGCGCCACCGGCGCCGACTTCCGCCGCACCTGGGAGCGGGTCGGCCTGCCGGCGCTCGACGTTTTCGAGCCGGAGCTGCTGATCCTGTCGGCTGGGTTCGACGCCCATCGCGCGGATCCGCTGGCGGAGCTGCGGCTGGACACCGAGGATTTCGGCTGGCTCACCGACGAGCTGGTCGCCGTGGCCGACAAGCATTGCGCGGGCCGCTTGGTGTCGGTGCTGGAGGGGGGGTATAACCTCAAGGCGCTCGCCGCCTCCGCTGCCTTGCACGTCCGCCGGCTCATGCGGCAATAGAGCGCACATTTAGGGACTTCGAGGAATGGCGGATAACGTTGCCGGCTTGTCGTTCGAGGACGCGCTGGCCGAGTTGGAACGCATCGTGCGCGGGCTGGAAGGCGGCCAGCAGAAGCTGGAGGAGGCGATCACCGCCTACGAGCGTGGCGCGCTGCTCCGGCGGCACTGCGAGATGAAGCTGGCGCAGGCCGAGTCGCGCGTGCAGGCGATCGTCGAGCGGGCCGATGGCAGCGTAGCGCTGAAAGCGCTCGACTGATGAAGATGTTGAAGGCGATGGATTGATGGATACGTTGGAGGCGGTCGCCGTTTCGGCAGCGCTCGCCGCGCATGCGGCGGTGGTCGAGGCGGCGATCGACACCCTGCTGCCGCTGCCGGACGGGCACGAGCGGCGGCTGGTCGAGGCGATGCGCTATGCGACGCTCGGCGGCGGCAAGCGGATGCGCGGCTTCCTGGTGATGGAAGTCGCCGGGCTGTTCGGCGTGGCGCGGACGTCTGCTGCGCGGGTGGCGGCGTCGGTCGAGATGCTGCACGCCTACTCGCTGGTGCACGACGACCTGCCGTCGATGGACGACGACGACCTGCGCCGCGGGCAGCCCAGCACGCATCGAAAGTTCGATGAGGCAACGGCGATCCTGGCCGGGGACGCGCTGCAGGCCCGCGCCTTCGAGCTGCTGGTCGACGCCGACACCCACGCCGATCCACTGGCGCGGTGCGAGCTGGTGGCGGCGCTCGGCCTGGCCTCCGGCGCGCGCGGCATGGCGGGGGGCCAGATGATCGACATGGCGACCGAGGGCCAAGTGCTGACCAACGACGAGGTAACCCGGCTGCAGGCGCTGAAGACCGGGCGGCTGATTCAATACAGCGCGGAGGCCGGGGCGATCCTCGGCCGCGCCGCGGCGCCGCGGCGGGCGCAGATCGCGGCGTATGGGCGGGACCTGGGCGCCGCGTTCCAGATCGCCGACGACGTGCTGGACGCGGTGGGCACGACCGAGGGCATCGGCAAGACGGCCGGCAAGGACGAGGCGGCCGGCAAGGCAACGGTGGTCGCCCTGCTCGGCGTCGAGCGCGCCCGGGCGCAGGCGGTCATGCTGGCGAAGCAGGCGACCGAGTATCTTGCTGCGTTCGACGGCCGGGCCGACCGGCTGCGCGCGCTGGCGGGCTACGTGGTGGCGCGGGAGCACTGAGCCAGCGCAGGTCGGACGCCGGAACGCACAGGGTGGCTGGCCGAAGAATTTGCTGGCCTGCGTGGGCTTGGGCTGATCCAATGTTTTTCCAGCCCTCGAATAGAGGCGGGACTGCTTGCCGAAACGACGTGCGGATCAGTTGCTGGTGGAGCGGGGCCTGGTTGAAAGCCGCACCCGGGCGCAAGCGCTAATTATGGCCGGGAAGGTCTGGAGCGGGGACCGGCGGGTGGAGAAGGCCGGGGATAGCCTCGCGATCGACGCGGCGCTGGAGGTGCGTGGGCAGGACCATCCCTGGGTCTCCCGCGGCGGGCTGAAACTCGACCACGCGATCGGCCATTTTGGGCTGCGTGCCGCAGGGCGCGTATGCCTGGACGTGGGGGCGTCCACTGGCGGATTTACCGATGTGCTCCTGCACCATGGCGCCGCGCGGGTTCACGCGGTGGACGTAGGGCATGGCCAGCTCGCCTGGCGGCTGCGCAGCGATGCGCGGGTGGCTGTGCATGAGCGCACCAACGCGCGCTATTTGACGAAGGAGCAGGTGCCGGACCCGATCCAGGCGCTGGTGTGCGACGCAGCGTTCATCGGGCTTGCGACCCTGTTGCCGGCGCCGCTTGCCCTGTGTGCGCCGGGCGCCTGGGCCGTCGCGCTGATCAAGCCGCAGTTTGAGGCCGGGCCGGGTCAGGTGGGCGCAAAGGGCGTCGTGCGGGATGCGGCCGTGCATCGCGCGGTGTGTGCGCGCGTGCGAGATTGGTGGGCGGCGCTGCCAGGCTGGCGGGTGCTGGGGATCACGGATAGTCCGATCACCGGGCCGGAGGGCAACCGCGAGTTCCTGATAGCGGCCGGGCGGAATTGAACCCTAGTGGGCCGCCTCCAGCCGTGCGATTTCCGCCAGCAACGCCCACACGCGCGCGGGTTCCATAGGCACGTCGGGGTCGTTCAAGATGCGGTCGAGTTCATCGAGCTTCGCCGCCTCGTCGCATTCCGCCATGCCGCTGTTCCTTCTTTGATCCGCCTATTGGGGGTCATGAACGTGGCAGAAGCATGACGGTTTGTTTTGCGGTGCAGCATGTTGGGTGGGTTGGGCGCGATGACCCTAGCTGCAACCGTAATGCTCAGGATAGGCCCATCGGCCCTTATCAAGCCTTGGCCGAGTCGAGCAGCGGCCAGAACCCGCTCTTGCGCGAATGCTCCCGCCTGAGTCGCGCCATGAAAACCTCGTGAGCTTCCAGCCCGGCTTCCTCGGGCAGCAGCGGCGCCAAGCCGGCACAGGCGCGCACGTCGCGAGCGGCGTATTGGTATTGCCGCGATGATGCGCGCCGCAGCACATCCTCAGCCAGCGCCCGATGCAGCAGCGTCGCCGCAGCCGGATAGTTTTCGGCGAGCGCCTCGGCCGCGGGGCGGAGCCGGCCGTAGTCCCGGGCGTCGAACTCAGCCAGTTGATCGCGCACCAGCCGGTCCGCCTCCTGCAGGTTCGGCCAGCCAACCAGGAAATCCAGCGCCAGGTTGCGGTCGGGATGGGTGCGGGCATGCGCGATGGCCAGGTCCTCCGCCTCCACGTCGTCGAAGTCCGGCAGGGCACGCAGGTAGGCGCGCAGGTGCCCGGCGCTAAGCCAGCGGCGGAAGGCGTCCCAGCGCAAGGCCTGCGCGTCCGCCTTGCGCCCGAGCGCGTCCAGCGCCGAGATGCGCAGGTCGATGTGCCTGAACTCTTCCTCCTCATGCCGGTTGGGCGCGCGGTCCAGCCAGGCGAGCGCCTCGCCCGGGCGGCCATGGGCGACCAGGCGCTCGGCTATGTCGCCAGCGGCGTGTTCCGCCCGTCCGCCGGCCTCGGCGGCCGTGATGAAGGCGTCGACATCCTCTTCAAGATCCGCCAGCTCACGCAGCCGAAAGGACAGTATGGCGCGCGCGTGCCACCCGCTGTAGCCGTCTCGGCTGCGCGAGGAGGGCAGCGCCTTGAGACGCGCCTCCATCATGCGGCGCAGCTCTGCCCGTCCCGCCGCGCCGAGCGCTGGGCCGGTCGCTTCGAGCAGCCGGTCGGTCACGCCGTAGCCATCGGCCTCAAGCAACGCCAGCAACTCGCCCGCCAGCGCTGCCGGGTCACGCTCCGGCAGCAGCGCCCAGAGCCGGCCCAGGTCGGCTCCGGCCTGCCGGAAGACCTCGGCCAAGACGCCGCTGTCATCGCCGCTGCGCTCGAACACGCCTGCGCCGAGCCCGAGCAGCAGGCGCATCTGCGCCACCGCCGCATACGGGTCCGTGGCGGCGAGCGGCCCGGCGACGGTTTCGCGCAGTGCGTCCAGCTCGCGGGCGAGCGGGCGGACCTTGTCCCACTCGATGAACCCCTTCGACCGCCCGATGGTGCGCAGCCGCTTCTCCACGTCTGCACCAAGCTGGCCACGGCCGTCCGCTTCGGCCAGGACGAGCCGGAGCGACCGCGCCAGCACGACGTCGCTCTTGGCGGCCTGCATCAGCAGTTGGGCGAGCCGCGGCGCGCCCAGCTGCTCCAGCGTTTCGGCGCTGAGCGCGCGCGAACGGGACGCGGCGCGCTTCTTCGCTGGAGTTTTAGCGGGCGGCTTAGGCGCTTCGCTAAGCGTCGAGGCCAAGCGCGGACGAGAAACGCGGGCGCGCAGCATGGTCAGGTTCCCTCCAGCGTGGCGACCGGGGCGCGAGCGGAATTCGTGCGCAGCCGGTTGGCCATCTCCTGCGCGGGCGCAAGCCACTCCCGCAGCTTGGTCCAGCGCCGCCGGCCGGCCCCGTTCCTGACCGCGATCGCCAGCGCCCGGCGCTGCCCGACCAGCACCACAAGCCGCTTGCCACGCGTGACGCCGGTGTAAAGCAGGTTGCGCGCCAGCATGGCATAGTGCTGCGTCACGAGCGGGATCACCACGGCGGGATACTCCGACCCCTGCGCCTTGTGGATGGTCGTCGCATAGGCGAGCACCAATTCGTCCAGCTCGCCGAAGCCGTAGGCGACCTCCCGGCCATCGAAGGCGACGGTAAGCTCGCCCTCGTCCGCGTCGAGGCCGGTGATCACGCCGAGGTCGCCGTTGAACGCGTCGCGGTCGTAGTTGTTCGTCACCTGCATCACCTTGTCGCCGGGGCAGAAGGTCCAGCCGAAGCGCTCGACCTTGAGCTCCCCCGGCGGATTGAGCGCCTGCTGCAGCTCGATGTTGAGCGCCCGCGCGCCCAGGCCGCCCCGGTTCATCGGGCACAGCACCTGCACGTCGCGCACCGGGTTGAGCCCGAAGCGGGCCGGGATGCGGTCCCGCACCACGGAGAGCAGCTTGCGCACGCCCTCCTCCGGCTCGGCGGCGTCCACGAAGAAGAAGTCCGAGCCCTCGACCGCCTCCAGCTCCGGCATCTGGCCGCGGTTGATCCGATGGGCGTTGACGATGACCCGGCTCCGCGCCGCCTGACGGAATACCTCTGTCAGCCGCACCACGGGCACAGCGCCCGAGCCGATGACGTCCGCCAGCACCTGGCCAGGCCCGACGGAGGGCAGCTGGTCCACGTCGCCCACCACGAGCAGGGCAGCCTGGTCGGGCAGGGCGTTCAAAAGGCTGCGCATCAGCAGCACGTCCACCATGCTGGCCTCGTCGACGACCAGCAGGCCGCAGTCGAGCGGATGCGCCTCGCCCCGCTTGAAACTGCCGGTCTTCGGGTCGGTCTCGAGCAGGCGGTGTATGGTCCGCCCGTCCAGGCCCGTGCTTTCCGACAAACGCTTGGCCGCCCGGCCCGTGGGCGCGCAGAGGGCTACGGCGATGCCCTTGGCGCCGATGATCTTCAGGATGGAGTTCACCAGGGTGGTCTTGCCAACGCCGGGGCCGCCGGTGATCACCAGCACCTTGGAGCGCAGCGCGAGCCGCACGGCGGTCTGCTGGCTGTCGGCCAGGGTCAGGCCCGTGCGGCTTTCTACCCAGGGAAGCGCCTTGTCCGCGTCGATCTCGGGCCAGGGCGGGCGTCCGACCGACAGGGCGCGAAGGCGGTCGGCGATGCCCTGCTCGGCGCGGTGCAGCCCGGCCAGGAACACGCAGCGCCGGTCCTCAACCGTGCCGGCTACCACCTCGCCGGCCGTAAGCTCCAGGGCAAGCGCTGTGTCGATCAACGCCGACGGCACCTCGATCAGCTTTTCGGTCAAGGCTGCAAGCTCGTCTGCGGGCAGGCCGCAATGGCCCGCGTCCATCGCCTCCGCGAGCGCGAAGGAGATGCCGGCGCGCACCCGGATCATGGCCGTCTTCTCGATGCCGAGCCGCTCCGCCACCCGGTCTGCCGTCAGGAAGCCGATGCCGCGGATGTCGCGTGCGAGGCGGTAGGGGTTTTCCGAGATGAGCTGCACGGCGTCGACCCCGTAGGTCTTATAGATACGCACGGCACGCGAAGTGCCGACCCCGTGGGCGTGCAGGAACAGCATGATCTCGCGGATCACCTTCTGGTCCGCCCAGCCGGCGACGATGCGCGCCGCGCGCTTTGGGCCGACTCCGGTGATCTCGCGGAGGCGCGCTGGCGCCTGCTCGATCAGCTCGAACACCTGCGCGCCGAATGCCGCGACGAGCTTTTTGGCATAGGCCGGTCCGATGCCGCGGATCATGCCGGAGCCCAGGTATTTCTCGATGCCGTCGAGAGTCGTGGGCGGGCTGGCCTTCAGGAAGGCCGCCTTGAACTGGAGGCCGTGGGTGCGGTCGTTGATCCACGTTCCGCTCATCTGCACCCATTCGCCCGCCGCGATGGAGGCGGCGTGGGCCACCACGGTGACCAGGTCACGCTGCCCGCGCGCCTTGACCCGCAGCACGCAGAAGCCGCTCTCCTCGTTGTGGAAGGTGACGCGCTCGACCAATCCGGCCAGCGCCTCCGCCGTCGACGCTTGGGTGGGCGCTCCCGCCATCACCGATCTTCCTTTGCCGTCTCCAACTTTGGCCTTCGAACTTCGCCTTGCAACAGCCGCAGCTTGGTGATGCCGCTTTGCACGACAAAGACGGCACGTTGGGCTGAGGTTTCCAGTCTAGGGGCCAGTCCTTTTGACGAGTGGAACCCTAGGCCGGCCGCTTCATGATCTCGGCGTCGTGCCGGATTCGGCCGGCGTCGGTCACATGGTAGCGGCCGTCGTCCTCGTTGGTGAGGCGGGCGAAGCCCATGCCGGACAGGCGCTCCAGGCACGGCCCGTCCTTCAGACCCGCCGGTCGGCCCGGCGCGCCGCACAGTGTCAGCCGATGCAGCGCCGACCGGCAGCAGGTCTCCAAATAGGGCTCGTTCCACATGGGCCTCCGTCTAGCGGCCAGGCGCGCACTTCTCAAGCGGCCGGCGCTTTCCAAGCGGGCAGGGATCGGGCAGACATCGGCGGCATGACGCCAAGCATCGCCTCTGCCTTAATGCCGCTGCTGCGCCGGGTCGACGCGGAGCGCGCGCATCGGCTGGCCATCACCGCGCTGCGACTGGGGCTGGCCGGACGGGACGGCACGCCCGACGACCCAGCGCTGCAGGTCCAGGCGCTCGGCCTGGTGTTCCGCAACCCGATCGGGCTCGCCGCCGGGTTCGACAAGGACGCTACGGCGCTGCGGGGCCTGCGCCGCGTCGGGTTCGGCTTCGTCGAGGCTGGGACGGTCACGCCGCGGCCGCAGCCTGGCAATCCGCGCCCCCGGGTATTCCGGCTGGAGGCGGATCGTGCGGTCATCAACCGCTATGGGCTGAACAGCTCTGGCTTGCCGTCCTATGTGGTCCATCTGGCCGCCTTGCCGCGCGGGAGCGTGCCGGTGGGCGCCAACGTCGGCATCAACAAGGACGGCGCCGATCCCGAGCGCGACTATCCCGCCCTGATCGCCGCCGTGGCGCCGCACGCCGACTACATCGTGATCAACGTGTCCTCCCCGAACACGCCAGGCCTGCGCGACCTGCAGGGAGAGGCGCGGTTGGCCGCCATCCTGGCCGCGGTGCAGGCGGGCGTGCCGGACCGCCCGCCGCTCCTAGTTAAAATCGCGCCCGACCTGCCGGAGGGCGGGCTGGAGTCGATTGTCGAGACCTCGGTGCGGCATGGCGTCGATGGCCTGATCGTTTCCAATACCACCATTGCCCGGCCGGCAACGCTGCGGTCCGGCGCCGCTGGCGAGATTGGCGGCCTATCCGGGCCGCCGCTGCTCGCGGCCAGCACGCAGTTGCTGGCCCGGGCGCATCGCCTTGCAGCCGGGCGCTTGGTGCTGATCGGCTGCGGCGGCGTCTCGACCGGGGCTGACGCGTTGCGCAAGATTCGGGCCGGGGCGCATCTGGTGCAGCTCTACACCGCGTTCAGCTACGGCGGCCCGGCGTTGGTCCCGCGGCTGAAACGCGAGCTTTCGGCCGCGCTGCGCGTGCAGGGTTTCCGCACTGCCATGGACGCGATCGGGGTCGATGCATGAAGCATTTGGGCATGAAGCATTTGGGCATGAAACGCCTGGCGAACTTTGCCCCGCTCGCGGCCGGTTATGACGGCTTCATCCTCGATCTTTGGGGCGTGATCCACGACGGCGTCGAGCCCTACCCAGGCGCTGTGGAGTGCCTGATAGCCCTGCGCCGGGCGGGCAAGCGCATCGTGCTGCTGTCCAATGCGCCGCGCCGCGCCGGCGAGGTCCAGATGCAGCTCCGTGGGATGGGCATCCCCGACGATGCCTATGACGGCGTCATGACCTCGGGCGAGGCGACGTTCCTGATGCTGCGGGACCGGTCCGACCCTTGGTATCTGGCCCTCGGGAAGGCCGTATTCCACCTTGGCCCGGAGCGCGACCGCAACGTGCTGCATGGACTCGACCTCGTTGTTCACGACACTCCCGAGGGCGCTGCGTTCCTGCTCAACACCGGGCCGGACGACCACTTGAGCCCGACCGACCCGGCCGCATACGACGCGGTGCTGCAGGACTGCGCGGCGCGGCGCCTGCCGATGATCTGCGCCAACCCCGACCTTTATGTGATCCGCGGCGGCGTCCAGGTCGTCTGCGCCGGCACGTTGGCGATGCGCTATGTCGCGATGGGGGGTGACGTCCGCAGCCTCGGCAAGCCCGATCCGGCGATCTATGCGCCTGTCCTGGCCATGCTCGGAGTGGCGCCTGCACGAGTCCTGGCAGTAGGTGACGCGCTCCGGACCGACATTGCCGGTGCGGCGGCGGTCGGGCTCGACGCGTGCTGGGTGTTGGGCGGGCTGCACGGGGCGCATCTGGGCAGTGAGGCGGCAACCGAGGCCGAGGCGACGGCCGCTGGACTCTATCCCGTTGCGGCAATCCCGCACTTTGTCTGGTAAGCTAGGCGCGTCCGGCGGCGCTCGACAGCAGCAGCGGGTCCACGCGCAGGATCGCCATCGCGCGGTGCCACTTGGTCTCGTGGTCGGGATCGAACAGCAGTTCGATCTGTGCCGGGGCAGACAGCCAGACATTCTGCTGCATCTCCCGGTCGAGCTGGCCCGGGCCCCAACTGCTGTAGCCCAGTGCCAGCAGTCCCTCCTTGGGTCCGCCGCCCTGGGCGATCTCCTGCAGGACGTCGAGGCTCGCGGTCAACGCCAGGCGGTCGTCGACCCGTAGGCTGCCGTCCGAGACCCAATCAGACGTGTGCAGCACGAAGCCGCGCCCATGATCGACCGGACCGCCCTGACAGAGCTGGATCTGCCGGGCCGGCGGCACGGGATGCACGTCCAACTGGGTGAGCAGCGCGTCGAAGCTCGGCTTGGCCAGCGGCTGGTTCAGCACGATGCCCATCGCGCCCTCATCGGTGTGAGCACAGAGCAGGATCACGCTGTGGGCGAAATTCGGATCGTCCATCGCGGGCATGGCGATGAGCAACTGGCCGGTCAGGGAGGTGTCGTCTGAGTCGATCATGTGTCCTGAAATGGCCTCCGGAGGCGCCAGAGCAAGATTGCCTATGCAATGGCCGTGTGGCCGGTGAGCCGCACGCTGGTGACTTGGCCGCGGCGGGCGGCTACGGTTTGGCGGTTTTGCACCGCGAAGGATTTACCCGATGATCAAGAACGGCGATGCCATCCCCCCGATGAAGCTGACCGCGGCCACCGCCGACGGTCCGAAAGAGCTTTCGACCGATGAGGTGTTCGGAGGCAAGAAGGTCGTGCTGTTCGCGGTGCCGGGCGCCTTTACCCCAACGTGCAGCGCGCGGCACATGCCGGGCTATTTGCAGAATATGGAAGCGCTGCGGGCCAAGGGCGTCGACACCATCGCCTGCATCGCGGTGAACGACGTGTTCGTCATGGACGCTTGGGCGAAGGAGCTGGGGGTCGACGGCCGGATCACGATGCTGGCCGATGGGTCCGCCGCATTCACCAAGGCGCTGGGGCTGGAGCTGGACTTGACCGCCCGCGGCCTGGGCATACGCAGCCAGCGCTATTCGATGGTCGTGGAGAACGGGCGCGTGACGCATCTGGCCGTCGAGCCGCCGGGCGGGTTCGAGGTCAGCAAGGCCGAAAGCGTGCTGGCGGTGCTGTAGCTTGGCGGGTCAGGCGGCGATCCGGTCACGCAGGGTTTCGGTCCGGAAGGTTTCGGTGATGTAGGACGCGAGCGCATCGGTGACCGGTTGGCGCGCTTCGGGGCTGCGCATCAGCAGGATGCCGAACTCGGGTAAGGGCGGCAGGCCCTCCTCCGGCCGCAGCGGGCGCAGGCCATCCGGCAACCAGGAAATGGTCGAGACAGTGACTGCCAGGCCAGCCAATACCGGTGCATGGGTGCCCACTTGCGTCGCCGAGCGGTATGCCATTCGATAGCGCCGCCCGGCTCCCTCCAGCGCGCGCACGGCCGCCTCCGCCCAGGTGCAATGGTCGGCCGCCAGCGCCACCGGCAAAGGGTCCAGCCGGTGCGGCGCGTGGCTCATGGAGGTGATCCAGTGTAGCGGACCGCGCCATAGCGGCACGGCCGGCCATCCCGCGGCCCCGTGCCCCTCCGAACAAAGCGTTAGGTCCAGCTCGCCCGCCCGTAGCCGGGCCACGAGGTCGCTCGACGGCAGGCACAGCACGTCCACCTGCACGGCGGGATGGCTCTCGGCGAAGCGCTTCAGAATTTGCGGCAGGTAACGCAGCGCGTAGTCGTCCGGCGTGCCGAGCCGAATCGTGCCCTGGACAGCGGGCGTGCGGAAGCTGGTCCAAATCTCGTCGTTGAGCGCCAGCATCTCCCGCGCCCGTCCCAGCAGGAACTGGCCATGTGGCGTAAGCTGCACGGAGCCGCCCTTGCCGCGGGACAGCAGGCGTTCGCCCAACAGGCCCTCCAATCGCTGCACCTGCATCGAGACAGCCGATTGCGTGCGGCCCACTCGCTGCGCTGCGCGTGTGAAGCTGCCTTCCTCGGCGATGTAGGCGAAGGTCCGCAGCAGGTCGGGGTCGAGGCTGGTTGGAAGGGTCATGAGCATCAGTATTGCTGATGTCTTCTATCAAAGCAATTCGTTTCCATGATGCCGTGCACCATCCCATTCTCTGTCCTGACCATGATGGTCGCGATTGATGGAGGGATTGATGGCAGCTCGCAGCACCCTGACCCAGGTTCGTTATGTGCACGGAGCAACGGGACTCGGGCTCATGCGCCAAGCCTGGATTGCGCTTGGCGAGATGGCCCACGCCCGCCGGACCCGGCGCCTGCTGGCCGAGATGGACGACCGCATGCTGGCCGATATTGGCATTGGAAGGGGCGAGGCGCTCATGGAGGCCTCGCGCGCTCCGTGGGATTTAGGCAGCCGGGGCAATGTGGGCAGCCGGCGCTGAGCTGTTTCTCTATCCTCGGGCGAGGTAGACGGCCCGCATCGGCTTCAGTGCCACGAGGGCCAGCGCAGCCGTCAGCAGGTCGGCGCCGATCGCCAGGCTGAACACCGTCGACCAACTGCCGGTGGCGTCGTGCAACAGCGACGCGAGCGGGCCGCCGAAGATCGCGCCGATGCCCTGGGCGATATAGAGGCAGCCGTAGTTCTTGGTGGCGTGCCGGGCGCCGAACGTGTCGGTCAGGGTGGAGGGGAACAGCGAGAAAATCTCGCCCCAGCCGAAGAACACGACGCCGGACATCAGCACGAACAGCAGCGGGTTGCCGCTGGTCGATAGCCAGACCGCCATCGCCAGGCCCTCCAGGCCGAAGGCGATGACCATGGTGTTCTCGCGCCCGATGCGGTCGGACACCCAGCCGAAGAAGGGCCGGGTCAGGCCGTTGCAGAAGCGGTCGACGGTGAGGGCGAGCGGCAGGGCGGCGAGGCCCCGGACCATCAGCTTGGTGATGCCGAAGTCCCCGGCGATGGCGCCGATCTGCGAGGTCACCATGAGGCCGGAGGTGGACATCATCGACATCATGGCGAACATCAGCCAGAAGATCGGGCTGCGCAGCATGGCTGGGGTGTCGACATCCCGGACGCTGGACGACGCCCGGGTTTGCGCGATGACCGCGGCCGGCGGAGCGCGCAGGCCGAGGGCGGCGAGCACGCCGACCGCGCCGAAGATCAGCCCGAACCTAATCAGCGTGGCCTGGTATCCGTTGGTGGCCAGGCTGTCGGAAATCGGAAACGTCGTGACGATGGCGCCCATGCCGTATCCAGCCGCGACCATCCCGGCAGCGAAACCGCGACGGTCCGGGAACCAGCCGACCATCTGCCCGACCACGCCGATATAGACGATGCCGGTGCCGATCCCGCCGAGCAGGCCATAGGTCAGGTAAAGACCGGTCAGCGACGTGGCGTAGGCAGCCAGGACCCAGCTCAGCCCAGTCATCGCAGTCCCGGCCGCGATCAGCCAGCGGGGGCCGAAACGCTCGACGAGCCAGCCCTGGAGCGGGCTGAAGAAGGTCTGCAGCACGATAAGGATGCTGAAGGTGACCTGTACGCTGGCGGCCGTGGCGCCCAGCGTCGTGCCGATCGGCTTGGTGAACAGCGTCCAGACGTATTGCGGGCTGGAGATCGCCATCATGCAAATGAGGCCTAGCCCCAGTTGCACCCATCGCACGCTGGCGACAGGCAAGGCGGTGGCGGGTTGGACTGACGCGCTCATCATGGCTCCGGTGAACTTTACTGACCCATCATGCAATGCATGGGCCAAGGCGTCGTCCTGCGGGCAGAGCGCGTCGGTTTAGCGGGCGGTCAGGTCACTCCGCCGCCTGCGCGTAGGCCTCCAGTGGTGGGCAGGTGCAGACCAGGTTGCGGTCGCCATACACGTTGTCCACACGCTTCACCGGCGGCCAATACTTGGCGGCGCGCACGAAGGGCAGGGGGAACGCAGCCCGCTCGCGCGGATAAGCGTGCGGCCAGTTCTCGCTTGTGACCTCGCCGACCGTATGCGGCGCGTGCTTCAGGGGATTGTCCGTGCGGTCCAGCGTGCCGGCGGCGATCGCGGCGATCTCCGCACGGATTGCGATCATCGCGTCGCAGAAGCGGTCGATTTCGGCGCGGCCCTCGCTCTCGGTCGGCTCTATCATCAGCGTTCCCGTCACTGGCCAGCTCATGGTCGGCGCGTGGAAGCCGTAATCCTGAAGGCGCTTGGCGATATCCTCGACGCCCACGCCGGCCTCGGCCTGGAAGCCGCGGCAGTCCAGGATGCACTCGTGCGCGACCAGGCCGTGGGCGCCGGCATAAAGCACGGGAAAATGCGGGCGGAGGCGGGCGGCCATATAGTTGGCGTTCAGGATCGCCACCTCGGTCGCGCGGCGCAGCCCGGCGGCGCCCATCATGCGGATATAAGCGTAGCTGATCGGCAGGATGCCCGCGCTGCCGAAGGGGGCGGCCGAGACCGGGCCGTAGCCAGTCGCCGGCCCGGCATCGGCGCGCATCGGGTGGTTCGGCAAGTGGGGCGCCAAATGCGCCGCTACGCCGATGGGGCCGATGCCCGGACCGCCGCCGCCGTGCGGGATGCAGAATGTCTTGTGCAGATTGAGGTGGCACACGTCGGCGCCGATGGCGGCCGGGCTGGTCAGGCCGACCTGCGCGTTCATGTTGGCGCCGTCCATATACACCTGACCGCCGTGGTGGTGCACTACGTCGCATATCTCGCGAATGCCCTTCTCGAACACGCCGTGCGTGCTGGGGTAGGTCACCATCAATGCTGCGAGCCGCTCGCCATGCTGCGCGGCCTTGGCGCGGAGGTCGGCCAGATCCACGTTGCCGTCGCGGTCGCAGCCGACCACGACCACGCGGCAGCCGGCCATGACAGCGCTGGCCGGGTTGGTGCCGTGCGCGCTCGACGGGATCAGGCAGACGTCGCGGTGCGCCTCGTTGCGGGAGGCATGGTAGGCGCGGATGGCCAGCAGGCCCGCATACTCGCCCTGGCTGCCGGCGTTCGGCTGCAGCGAGACGGCGGCGAAGCCGGTCACTTGGCACAGCCAGCCCGATAGGCGCTCGATCAGCGTCAGATAGCCCTGGGTTTGATCGGCGGGCGCGAAAGGGTGGATGTCGGCGAAGCCGGGGAGCGAGACCGGCATCATCTCGGCGGTGGCGTTCAGCTTCATGGTGCAGGAGCCGAGCGGGATCATGCTGCGGTTCAACGCGACGTCGCGGTCTTCGAGCCGCTTCAGGTAGCGCAGCATCTCGTGCTCGGCGTGATAGGCGCCGAACACCGCGGCACTCAGCAGCGGGGAACCGCGGACCAGGCTGGCCGGCACGCTGGGCTCGGCGTCGAGCAGCGGGGCGCCGAGGATCGCGGCCAATCGCCCCAGCTCGTCCCGCGTCACCGTCTCGTCGAGCGCGATCGACACGCCGCCATCGGGCAGCGTGCGCAGGTTGAAGCCCGACGCGGCGGCAGCGGCCACGAGGCCCGTCGTGTCGCCATCCAAGGTTATCGTATCGAAAAAGGCGTCGTGCCGGAGCGAGAGGCCGGCTCGGACGGCGGCGCCGGCGAGCAGCCGCGCCTGCAGGTTCACCCGCCGGGCGATACGGCGCAGGCCCTCCGGCCCGTGCCACACGGCATACATCCCGGCCATCACGGCCAGTAGGACCTGGGCGGTGCAGATGTTGCTGGTCGCTTTCTCCCGCCGGATGTGTTGCTCGCGGGTCTGCAGGGCGAGGCGCAGCGCCGGGCTGCCGGCGGCGTCCTGGCTCAGGCCGACGAGGCGTCCGGGCATCTGGCGCTTGAAGCTGTCCCGGGTGGCGAAGAACCCGGCGTGCGGGCCGCCAAAGCCCATTGGCACGCCGAACCGCTGTGCCGATCCGACGACGACGTCCGCACCCATCTCGCCGGGAGGCGTCAGCACGATCAGGGATAGCAGGTCGGCGCAGACGATGGCGAGGGCGCCTGCGGCATGGGCGGCGGCAATCTCGGTGTGCAGGTCGCGGATCGCGCCCGTAGTGCCCGGGTATTGCAGCACGATGGCGAACGGGTTGGCGGCGCCGATTGCGGCTGCGTTGCCCGGTGCGACGTCGATAAGCTGGATGCCGAGCGGCGCCGCGCGGGTGGCGAGCACGGCGCGGGTTTGTGGGTGAATGTCGGTGGCGACGGCCAGCGCGTCGGATTTAGTCGGGCTGGCGCCACGCGCCATCGTCATCGCCTCGGCGGCTGCCGTCGCCTCGTCGAGCAGCGATGCGTTGGCGATCGGCATGCCCGTGAGATCGCAGACCATCGTCTGGAAATTGAGCAGCGCCTCAAGCCGGCCCTGGGCGATCTCGGCCTGATACGGCGTGTAGGCGGTGTACCAGCCGGGGTTCTCGAGCACGTTGCGCAGGATGACCGGGGGCACGTGCGTGCCGTAATAGCCCTGGCCGATCAGCGATCTCTTGCAGGCATTCTGCCCGGCGAGGCCGCGCAGCTCGGCGATGGCGGCTGCCTCGTCGATCGCGGGCGGCAGTTCCATGGCGTCCAGCGCGCGGATCGCGGCGGGCACGGCCTTGCCGGCGAGCTCGTCCAAGGACGTCATGCCGATCTCGTGCAGCATGGCTGCGATCTCGGCCTCGCTGGGCGCCACGTGCCGGGCGACGAAGCTGTCTGCGCCCTCTAGTGCGCCGAGCTCGGCGAGGGGGTCGAAATGACCGTCCATCAAAGCGCCTCCACCAGCGCCTGGTAGGCTGCCTCGTCCATCAAGGCGGCGAAAGCAGCCGGGTCGGACGGCTGCATGCGGAAGAACCAGCCGTCGCCGCCAGCGGCACGGTTGACCAGTGCCGGCTCGTCCACGACGGCCTCGTTCGCCTCGGTGATGCGTCCGGCGAGCGGGGCATAGACGTCGGACGCCGCCTTGACGCTCTCGACGACAGCGCAGGCCTCGCCCTCCGTCACCTCGCGGCCCGGCTTCGGCAACTCGACGAACACGACGTCGCCGAGCGCCTCCTGCGCGTGGTCAGTAACCCCGACAGTCGCGACGGCACCGTCCAGGCGGACCCATTCATGGTCCTTGGTGAAGCGGGTCTCGGTCATGGTGCGATGCTCCCGATCAGGCTTTGACGTAGCGATGCGGAACAAACGGCAGCGGCACGACCTGGGCTGGCAACAGGTTGTCGCGTATCAGCAATTGCAGATCGGTGCCCGGCGCTGACACGTCCCGGCGCACATAGCCCATGGCGATCGGCACGCCGAGCGTGGGCGAGAAGCCGCCCGAGGTGATGCCGCCGGCCGACAGGCCGTCCGTGCTCACGATCGGGGTCAAGGCCCGCGCCGGCGCCTTGCCCATCGGCCGCAGCCCGACGCGCAGGCGATGCGGGCCGGTCTTCAACTGATCCAGGACCACGGCCGACCCAGCGAACCCGGCTTCTGCCCGGCGCCGCTTGCCGATCGCCCAGGCCAGGTTCGCCTCGATAGGGGTCGTCAGCTCGTCGATGTCAGTGCCATACAGGCAAAGCCCGGCCTCCAGCCGCAGGCTGTCGCGCGCGCCCAGCCCGGCCGGCAGCACGCCGGGTTCAGCGAGCAGCCGGGTGGCCAGCCCCTCGGCGTCCGCAGCGAGGACGGAGATCTCGAACCCGTCTTCCCCGGTGTAGCCGGACCGGCTGATCCAGGCTGCGATGCCGCCGATGGATGCGTCGACGACGCCCATGAAGGGCAGTGCTGCGGCTGCGGGACATAGCCGGGCCATGATGGCGGCCGACGCGGGACCCTGAAGGGCAAGCAGCGCACGGTCGGGGTGCTGGTCGAAGCTGAGGCCGGACGGGAGGCCTTGCAGTATATGGAGTGCGTCGAATTCCTTGCGGCCGGCGTTGGCCACGATCATCAGGCGGTCGCCGTAGTTCGCCACGATGAGGTCGTCCAGAATGCCGCCGATATCGTTCAGCAGCAGCGTGTAGCGCTGCCGGCCCGGCGCGAGCGCCTGGAAATCGCCCGGCGCCAGAGACTCGAGCGCGGCGGCGGCACCGTCTCCGCACAGGGTAAACTGCCCCATGTGCGAGACGTCGAACAGGCTGGCGCCGGTGCGGGTGTGCAGATGCTCGGCCATGACGCCGGGGCCGTATTGCACCGGGAGCGAGTAGCCGGCGAACTCCATCATGCGCCCGCCCAGGCTGCGGTGCAGCGCGTCGAGCGGGGTGGTGCGCAACTCGGCCGGCGCATCGGGTTCGATGTTCAGGACGGGTTCGGCCATGGGGGCATTGCTCCGGACACGCAGGATCGCCTGCTGGCGGCTGCCAGCAGGAACGACCCCCCTCTGTCCGGGAAACCTGAGAGATTCGGGCGCTCTCCCGGGCGCCGTTACTCCGTCGGTGCGGAGGCCACATGAACGGCCGCCGGCTTTCCAGAGGTCCTGAGCCCTTCGCGGTCCTGGGAGCCTGAGCGTTTCCGGGGGCCGGTTGCGCCTTCGGCGGCTGGATAAGGACCAGCACTCTCCCGCGAGGGATGGTTTGGACCCTGGTAACATGGCGCAATTGAACGACGGGATCAACCGCCGCTTCACACGATCAAGAATGACAGATAACAGATATTGTCATTCGTCACGATCCTCCCCAGCTTCCGATCTGTCAATCAGGAGCACGCCCATGCAAACCCGCACTCTCGGACAGAACGGTCCCATCGTCTCGGCCATCGGCCTCGGCTGCATGGGCATGTCGGCCTTCTACGGCCCCGCCGACGCCGGGGAGAGCGTTGCCACCATCCATGCGGCGCTCGATGCCGGGGTCACGATGTTCGACACCGGCGATTTCTATGGCATGGGCCTTAATGAGGTGCTGCTGCGCGACGCGCTCGCCGACCGGCGCGACCGGGCGTTTGTGGCGGTCAAGTTCGGTGCCCTGTGCGATCCCGACGGCGCAATGATCGGCTTTGACGGCCGGCCCGCGTCGGTGAAGAACTTCCTGTCCTACACGCTGCGCCGCCTCGGCACCGACCACGTTGACCTTTACATGCCCGCGCAGGTCGATCCCGCAGTGCCGATCGAGGACACGATTGGCGCCATCGCCGAGTTGGTCCAGGCCGGCCACGTACGTCACATCGGTCTGTCCGAGGCCGGCGCCGACACGATCCGGCGCGCCCATGCGGTGCATCCCATCGCCGCGCTGCAGATCGAATACTCCTTGCTGACGCGCGGGATCGAGGCCGATATCCTGCCGACCGTCAGGGAACTCGGCATCGCCGTCACCGCCTATGGCGTGCTGTCCAAGGGGCTGCTCACGGGTGACTTCAGGCCGGGCGAGCAGCGTGACGCAGGAGACTTCCGTACTAGCTTCAGCCCACGCTTCCAGGGCGAGAACTTGGTCAAGAACCTCACTCTTGCCGACGCGCTGGCCAGCATCGCAGCCGCACGCGGCGCGACGCCGGCCCAGCTTGCCATCGCTTGGGTGCTGTCCCGCGGCGAGGATATCATCCCCCTCGTGGGCGCCCGGACGCGGAGCCGGCTGGCCGAGAGCCTGCAGGCGCTCGACCTGCAGTTGACCACCGCCGACCTGGCGCAGATCGAGGCGGCCATTCCGGCGGACTCAGCGGCCGGCGACCGTTACCCAGCAGCGCAGATGGCGATGCTGGACAGCGAGCGGCCCCGCGCCGCATCTTGAGGCATGGACAGCAGCAGCACGACCCGCGACCGCATCCTTGATGCGGCGGACGCGCTGCTGCACCGCCTCGGCCCGGCGAAGATGGGTGTCGTCGACGTCGCGCGCTCGCTGGGCATGAGCCATGCGAACGTTTACCGGCATTTCAGCAGCAAGGCTGCGCTGCGCGACGCGGTCGTGGAACGCTGGCTGCACAAGGTGTCGGCACCGCTTGCCGTCATCGCCGCCTCCGACGCCGACCCGCCGGAACGGCTGGTTGCCTGGCTATGGGCGCTGATCCACGCCAAACGGCGGAAGGTACTGGACGATCCTGAGATGTTCGCGACCTATCATCTGATGGCGGAGGAGGCCCGCGAGGTGGTCGAGCGCCATGTCGCCGAACTGCGTGGGCAGATCGCCGGCATCATCGGGGCCGGGGTCGATGCCGGCCGCTTTGGGCCGCGCGATCCGGCGGCAGCCGCTGGAGCGGTCCTGAACGCGACCCTCCCGTTCCACCATCCGCATTTTCTGCGCGACCCGTTGATGCGGGCCGGCGATGCCGAGGCCGATGCGGCCATTGAGCTCCTGTTGGCCGGATTGCGCGCCGGAGCCTGCTAACGCCGAATGCGCTGCCGGTTGAACTCCAGCTCAGCGGGGGTGAGCTGGAAGCCGACCTGGATCCGGTAGGCCGCCGCCGTCTTGTCCGGCAGCACCTTGAGCCGAAGCTCCACGTCATCGCCCCTCAGGCGCAGCCGGTCGGCGTTCGCCGGGAACTCGGCCTGCAGCGGAAACACCTGCTTGTCCAGGATGCGCTCGCCGTCGAGCACGGCTACGAAATAGGCGAGGTCCGCCCGGCGTCCGGGAGAGGCCGGGCCACGGGTCAGGTCGATGCCGACCTGGACGGTCGTGACCACCGTATCCGATCCGTCCCGCTTGCAGCTTCCGTTGATCCCGGTGATGCGGCCTTCGACCACGGTGTCCGTCAGATCCCGGCCGGCGCCGCGGTAGCGCGTCAGGTCGGCCGCATCTCGCACGATGGCGGCGCCGGGGCAGGCCGGGGCAAAGGCCTCCGCGGTGCCGTCGCCGCCGCAGCCCGCCAGCGCCAGGAGGGAGGCGCTTAGAAGGACCGCGTTAAGGGGGGAGGAACAGCGCATTGCAGGCATCCAGCTCTCCAGCTCATGCCCTGCTCGCAGCCGGGCCAGTACGACACCAGTTGTAGCGATATGCGCGTAACGGCATAGTGCGGCGCGCCTGCAAGCCGGATATCCATGCCCCAAGTTCAAAAACGTCAGCCAGCTTCGATCGCCTCTGTGCGGCCCGACCTACGGATCATTCTCGCGGGCCCGCGCGGGTTTTGCGCCGGCGTGGACCGGGCCATCCGCGTGGTGGAGGAGGCGATCCGGCGGTATGGCGCTCCAGTTTATGTCCGGCATGAGATTGTGCATAACCGTACAGTTGTGGAGACGCTGGAGGGGCAGGGTGCGGTATTCGTCGAGGAACTGGACGAGGTTCCGGCAGATGCCCATGTCGTGTTCAGCGCCCACGGCGTGCCGAAATCCGTGCCGGCCGAGGCGCGGCGGCGCAACCTGTCCTACCTCGACGCTACCTGTCCCCTGGTCAGCAAGGTCCATCGCGAGGCCGAGCGCCACTACGCCGGGGGTGGGCCTGGCACGCGCCATATTTTGATGATCGGGCATGAGGGCCATCCCGAGGTCGTCGGCACCATGGGCCAGTTGCCGCCCGGCAGCGTCACCCTGGTTCAGGATACCGCCGGCGCCGAGGCCGTGATGCCGACAAGCCCGGAGCGGCTGGCCTTCATCACGCAAACCACCCTGTCGGTCGACGATACGGCCGAGATCGTGGCTGCGCTCCGCCGCCGCTTTCCTGCGATCGAGGGTCCGAAGCACGAGGACATCTGCTATGCCACCACCAACCGGCAGGCGGCGGTGAAGGCGATCGCTCCGCAGTGCGACCTTGTTTTGGTGATCGGCAGCCCGAACAGCAGCAACTCGCAGCGCCTGCGGGAGGTGGCGGAACGGGCGGGCGCCAGCCGCGCGATTTTGTTGCCGCGGGCGGACCAGCTCGATTGGGCGGCGTTGGAGGGGGTGCGGACGCTTGGGATCACCGCCGGGGCGTCGGCGCCGGAGAGCCTGGTGCAGGAGCTGCTTGGCCGCCTAGCCGACCGCTATACCCTGCAGGTCGAGGAGCGGCAGATGACGCAGGAGGACGTGGTGTTCAAGCTGCCGGCCCCGCTCTGCTGATCTCCGTTTAGGTGGCAGTTTATACCGAGGTCACGGATGACGCCCTGGCGGCGTTCCTGTCCGACTACGGCCTGGGCACGATGGTTGCCTTCCGCGGCATCGCCGAGGGGGTGGAGAACAGCAACTACCAGCTTCGCACCACGGCCGGCGATTATATACTGACGCTGTATGAGAAGCGGGTGGATCCGGCCGAGCTGCCCTGGTTCCTTGGGCTGATGGAGCATCTGTCCACCCGCGGGATCACCTGCCCGCAGCCGGTGCGCGGCCGGGATGGCGACGCGCTCCGTCGTTTGGCGGGCCGGCCCGCTTGCATCACCACGTTCCTGCCGGGCATCTGGCCTCGTCGTGTCCGGCCTGAGCACTGCGGCCCCGTCGGTCAAGCATTAGCCGCGCTGCACCGGGCCGGCGCAGACTATGCGTCCTCGCGGCCGAATGCGTTGGGTCCGCAGAGCTGGAAGCCGTTGCTGGAGCGCAGCCTCGGACGGGTTGACGAGGTGCAGGCCGGCCTGGGTGCAGAGCTGTCTGCGGCGCTGGAAAGAATCGTGGGCGCATGGCCCAGCGAGTTGCCGTACGGGCACATCCACGCCGACCTGTTTCCGGACAACGTGTTCTTCTTGGACGGACGGCTTTCTGGGCTGATCGATTTCTATTTCGCGGCGACCGATGTGCTGGCTTATGACCTTGCCGTTTGCCTGAACGCCTGGTGCTTCGAGCCGGACTATGCCTTCAACGTCACTCGCGCCCGCGCCATGCTGGCCGCATATGACCGGGTACGGCCGCTGTCGTCCGCCGAGCGCGCGGCGCTGCCGGTGCTGTGCCAGGGCGCTGCGCTGCGTTTCCTGCTGACCCGGCTGTATGACTGGCTGCATACCTCGCCGGGTGCGCTGGTCACGCGGAAGGACCCGGTCGACTGCCTGCGCCGCCTGCGCTTCCACCTTACTGCCCGGGACGAACAGGCTTATGGCCTCTGAGCCTGACGTGGAGGTCGCGACCGTCGAGGTTTGGACGGACGGCGGCTGCAAGCCCAACCCCGGTCCTGGCGGGTGGGCGGCAATCCTGCGGTTTGGCGCGCATGAGCGGGAGCTGCAGGGCGCCGATCCCGCGACGACCAACAACCGCATGGAGCTGACAGCCGCTGCGGCGGCGCTCGAGGCATTGACCCGGCCCTGCAACGTCGTGTTGCATACCGATAGCGAGTATGTCCGCAACGGCATCAGCCGCTGGAGCACTGGCTGGGTGCGTCGCAACTGGCGCAATGCGGCGGGCGACCCCGTCGCCAACATGGACCTGTGGCGCCGCCTGCTGGCGGCCGCAAAGCCGCATACGGTGGAGTGGCGCTGGGTACGTGGGCACTCAGGGGATGCGATGAACGAGCGGGCGGACAAGCTTGCGACGGCGGCTCGGCAAGGATCGGTGGCGTAGGTGTTGCAGACGGCGATGTTGGCGTGGCCGAGCAGGATCTGCACTACCCGGGTATCGACGCCATGTTCGAGCAGCCGCGTCGCATGACTATACCGCAATGAATGCGGCGTGACATTCTGGATGATCTTCGCCGCGCGGACGGCGGACCTGAAGGTATAGCCCAGCCCCTGTTGGTTGATCGCGTGGGTGCCGTCGCGGTTGGCAAACAGCCAGCGCGGGTGGCGATGGGTTCGCCAAAGGCTGCGCAGATCGTCCAGAAGCGATGGAGGCAGCGGTACAAGCCGCTGCTTGTTGCCTTTGCCGGTAATGCGCAGCAGCAGGTTGGCGCTGTCGATCGCGCCGACCTCCAGGATCACGGCCTCGCTGATGCGCAGACCGCAGGCATACCTCAGGGCTCCCCTCATTTTCTGAGCGTTTAGAGCAACAAAGCAGCCCTGTGTCGGGCTGAGGCAGCTCGAGCCAGATTTGAGGCCGGCCTGCCGCGATGGGAGGTCTGTTGTGCGCCAGCATG
>JAABVA010000534.1_pt1 | contig 48026 bp, 54 predicted proteins | sample 5560331 | NCBI WGS metagenome assembly JAABVA01 (sample SAMN12812661, study PRJNA571458) | rock metagenome | isolation source: Antarctica rocks | place: Antarctica: Victoria Land, Mt New Zealand sud | collected 2016-01-07 | reverse complement strand
GCCTCCCCAACCAAAACCCCCAGTCCCCCCTTCCTCAGACCCCTCAACCGCCGAAATCGACTACAACAAATTCTTCTCCCGCGCGGCTCTGCGCGCCCTCCGCGAAGAACACGGGCCCAAAGGCGGCGGCGGTGGTTTTGGCACAGCGGCCGAATCCTTTTACGTGGTCCCCACAACCGGTGGCACAATCTCCTACGCCGACATCCTCGCGCGCGCCCAACAAGAAGCCAACCTCTCCAAACACCACACCGCCAGCCCCTCAAACCCCGAAGACCTACGTGACGACGATGAATTTGTCGACGCGCGCGAAACGCCCCAACCCGCCTCACCCATCCTCACTCGCACCGGGGCTCGCCACCACCAAAACCCACCCCCCGGCACCAAAACAATGGAAGAGCTGGTCCTCGAAAACTCCGCCCTCCGCGCCCTCGCCGACCAATTCAGCAAACGCCTCGCCGAATTCGAAATGGGCGCGCAGACGTCCTCGCTCGCGCTACACACCAGCATCCGCGCCATGGCGCGCTCGCAGTCCGAGGGCGCAGCCGGGATGGCAGGCGCGGGCGATGAACGCGCGAAGAGGCTGGGGGAGGAGAGGGTGATGAGGTTGGAGGAGGAGGCGGGGGGATTGAGGAAGGAGGCGGAGAGGTTGGGGAGGGAGAATGAGAAGTTGAGGGGGGTGGTGGGGAGGTATCGGGAGAGGTGGGAGAAGTTGAAGGAGGGGGCAAGGGGGAGGAGAGAGGGAGGGGCGGGGGGGAGGGGGGAGGAGGGTTGAGAAGGGGGGGGGGGTTTTTTATGGGGAGGTTTGTGTGTGGTTGCGAGGACGTATATGTTTGTTCATTCAGCCTGAAATGGAAATATGAACTATTGTCGGAATGTGATAAAATATACCTGAACAGGGCCGTATCAAGTGTATCCAAATTCTGGTAAACCGGTAACCCAACACAGACCACGATTCAAGCTGGCACCAGCCGTTCCCAGCCTACAAATAATGTCACTACGGAGGCTCAATGCATGGATGGACACTCAAAGATGGAAAGCAAGCATTAAGTGCTTCTATCGCGGTAGCACAACCAGCCATCTATCTATTAAAGTATTACCAACCGAAGCCAGAGCTCTCGAGCCATTCAGCCAGATTACAACTCTTACTCTAGCCTTCCTGCATACATTTATTTATTCCAGTACAGCTAGCAGCAATACATACTTCCCACATCTTTCTTTAGAATAAGGAGACAGCCATTCGGTACTCGAGAAAGATATTTGTGGAGATGAAATACTCCGAAAGAACTACAGTCCCTTTCAGCCAGTCTACGTCTCCCACCGAAGCTAGCAGCAGGAATTTCCGAAAGGCGTTTGAGCACAAGTACGACATCGTTGCAGGAACCGGGTTCTCGGCAATGTCGAACTTCCGGTGGGCGGGCTTTGAACATGCATCGGAGGCAGCGACGGAACGAAGTATGCAAAGGTTTGTTCAGCGATAAGAATCAAGATGGACTTCCATAGCCGTCGACCTTCCTCGTAAAGAGTAGTGATTGGTACCGCCCATAATGGTAAGGTCGACAGCTCCAAACGCTCTCAGTGCCCACACAATTTCTTCTTCTGGTCGGTGCCGCCGGATTGAAAGAATTCGAGCACTTCAGTAGCACCATGAGCATGATGCTTAATGCATTCGGCGTTGGAAATGTCCCAGCCGCCCAAGACGTGGAAGTGCATTCCAAAGCTTGTCAAGGCAAGGTTGTTAGTTGCCATGGATCGGAAAGTACTGCCCCAGGAGCCGTGGGCGGGTCTGTGTTCTCCGTGCTGTGAGGCCCGTGCCGAAAAGAGGGCCACCTGCTGTAACCAAAGGCTCTGGAGGGTTTGACTGTGTCTCTTAAAGAAATCAAGAAACTCATTTTCATGCATGACCATATGGCCGAGGCGAAGGGAGCGAAGACGGGGCCATGTGCCTGTGCCAACCAAATTTGCGAACGAAGTTACTTCGCATGGCGTGTCGCAAACGGCATCTTCAAACCCCAATTCCAAGGTCTCCAGGTGTATTGCCGCGCTCAGAACTACGGCAATGCTTTTTGACTCAAGCGTTTGTGACCACACGTGGAAAGTAGCCGGGTAACCAGCCATACCAGGTCGGCGGTCGATGACTGGCCTTGAATCAATCCATAATTTTATGGTTTTCAGGTTGCCGAAGGCATTGGTTGCATGACGAAGCTCGCTTGACGACATGTCTAGGATTGAATGAGAAAGTCCACAAAGGTCATGGTTGCTTTCAACGTTGAACGACTCAAGTCTCTTCATGTTCGTCATCGACGCTGCTTGCATTAGGACAGAGAATCCGCGATACCAAGAACGATCGCTATCCGGATCTTCTTCCTCCATAGGTTCTGGCCATGGACGGGGATCTAGTACGACTGCATCCAACCCACGGATACCTTTGTTCCGTATAGAAAACGTAATGTCTGGAATGCCTTCAATGTCAGCCTCTGCGAAATAGGAGAATCTATAATGCTTGTCGTTACTGGTGTGACGACAATCAGAAACTGCGAAGCGCCTGACGTTCGGCATTTTGGGAAGCGCTTCGACAAGGCGTACCAGATCGTCAGGCAGGTACACTGCCATCGCAGCATGATATTTAGGGTCCTCTAGTAATGCCGGGAAGTTGTTGGGCAGAGTGTCGGAGTTGACGATCTTTGTCAAATGTGCTCCGCAATATTCGGCGAGGTTCACCTGATCCTGAAGACCAGCTTGATAGCGATTGAAGCCTCGTTCTATTGCAGCTTTTGTGTAATCTGCGTCTGCTAGGCGAAACCCGCCGTTCCAAAATAGTCTCTTGTAGTTAGCTTTGATGAGCCTGTCTCGATCCAATGGCTCAGTCGAACACATGTAAGTAGAGTCATAAATGATTTCTCTAACACTATGTCGAATAAAGGCATGATTTGAAACCGATGCCAAGTTCTCTCTGTCTTGCAACTGTGTTGAGATGTAAACTGTCTGGAAGAGGAACTGGGAAGCAATCGCGGCTAAACCACTGCAAACTTGGCGAATATTCTTCAGATCTGCAACGGGTAGCATTCGTACAATAGCATCCAGTAGTTCTGCAGGCACGTGGGAAGGTCCGAAATCCATGTTGGCGGTGCCCAGTGTTCCTACCAACAAAATGCTTGAGGGAAGTGTTAATGATGAGGAGTAAATTCAGGTTCAGAATCCTGGCTCGGTCAATTTCAAAGAGAAGTATCCTCAGATTCTAGTTGACCGAGAAGTCGTTGAAGTGATGGAGATGACCTAGTAGATAACAAACTTTATCATAACGTTGTGTGGAGATACCTTATCAATGACTGGGTCACAAAGTATCAACACGAAGAATTAAGCTGTTCCTCGTGGTCGTGATGGAAGGCCCTGCTGGCCACACAACCAAGAGATTGATGGCCCACCAAACAGGTCTTGGAGTCCAGCAGATATTGACCTGCCTAAGGTACGCATAGGAATGGTCAGGGATGCCAATTAGAAAACGAAAACATATGTCGATGTCGAGAGCAAAATGAATGAGTCGCGAAAGACAGGGTACTTGAGGCAGGCGCGACGGCTGGACGCGCCTAATGTGGAAAAGTCAATGGACGGTGATGAATGATTTCCTTAAATTACACTACAAGTGAGATTACAGATACTCGACTGATAACTTACTGTTGATGCTTGACTGGCTTCGGTCCTGCATTTTAGATACTCCGATGATTCCTTTTCACGATGTATCATAAATGAAAAGCGTACGAATACATCAAGGCCTGAGTAGGTGACAAAACCGTACTTAGACACCACTACAGGTCAGGCTCCAAATCGGAGATGAATGTCGGCAGCTCTCCACAGTGTATACTCTTACGGCTACTCCATGCCCTTTCGGAAAAGGGATAATGCAGAAGTAGCAGCAGCAGTGAATGAGCCAAGGCCTAAAAAGAAACGAATAAAAGGGCTGTGGTGGCTAACATTTCGTGGTCGAAGATGAGGAACAGCGCCTGATCATTACGGCTAAGGGTAGCGATCTTGAAATAGATGGATTTTGCTGCTAGTGAGATGATAGTAGTGTAGTCCGCACCATTGGGGATTGGTTAGTACTTGCAAAAGAAATCATAAAGAAATCCCTGGGAATCTGTAGCTGCTCAAAAATTGTCTTGTCGACAAGCTGGCTTAGAAGATTCTTCGTCTAAGCAACCAGATTGCCTTACTCAACAATCTTACTCTAACATCGAGCAAGAAGACTCGTCCTCAAAGAGCTCATCTACCCGCTCTTGCAGGATGGAATTAATAGCTTTCCGAAACGTAGATCCGCGTCTGTTGCTCGCCACGTTTTCCTCCACCTCGTCCCAGTCGACCTGGCTCAGAATCGATTCAGAAGCTCGCTTCAATTCCAGAGCTGAAATCTTAGTCACTTTGGCATCTTGTTGGTTATTGAGAATCGAGAATCTAGGAATTGGGTCTGTCCGGAAGGGGCTCTTTGATGGTGATTGCAAAGCTTGAATAAAGCGGCGTTTGCTGCATGGAGTAGTCGTATCGTTCTCGCTCTCCTCAGGATAGCTGCGCTTGGCGCCGCGTGTTGGTGTTTGAGCAGGAGTAAGAGGCAGATGTCCGCTGGGGACATATCCGTTGAATAAAGATGCTGATTTTTGTGGAGTTGCCGGCCATTGCTTCGTTGCTTTGCCATTGTTTAAGTTATCTTGAGTGGGATGTCCTGAATTATGGTCCTGTGAACATCGATTTTAGTTATTGTTTGAAAATATTAGCACCTGCCCGTGCGTCACATACGTAGGACTCTTCAGAAGAACCTCGAGTTTCCTTACTCGAACAGGACAGACTCTCTCCAACGATGGCCAATTCTCGAAGATTCTGCGGCATATTCGAGCCCATAATTACATGCTTGTCGCCTGAGTCGGGAGATTCTAGATCGGCGTAGGCCAGGATCATTGTGACAATTGGATTGTAAGGAAACTTTTGAGCAGCATGACACATGTAGCCGAAATCTCTAGTACAGCATGTTGTGCAAGTCAAGGAACTGACGTTGAGGCTACTGTAATTAACACTAAAGTAGATAATACGAATAGACGCGGATAGTTTTGTCACTTTTGCGTGCAGGTGAGAACAACGTCCGATCCGAGATGGTTTCCACGCCGTTTTACGAGGCCTTCTCACTTGCTATTTTGGCATTTGGGAAGATAATTCGATGGCTATATAGAGTATCACGTGGGACAATGCAAGGGGCGCAGCACGCAGAGTTTGCCTTAAGGCCGGCTTCAGTTGTCTTCATTGACAGCCACATGCAGGATTACTCAGTCTACACTGAATTTACAATGACCATGTTTCGCAGCGAACAAGATACCGTCAGTATCTACCTCATCTTCCACCTATCCCTCCCTTGTTCTTCTTTGCTGTTGGCTTCTGCTATCTCTCTCGTGACCCGCGCTCGGAAAATCTATTAATGAGAAAGGCAACGACCTAGTACTCACCAACTTGATTTCAGTACTTGGCGCTAGCTTCATGACTATTTCTTCCCTTGTTGTTGAAAGGTGTTGGAATACGAGGTCATATGGGGGCATATTGATATTTTGGTTGTTGCTGTTAGGAGGCTATCTACTTTTAGGAGGTGGAAGGTGAAAACCCTACTAGCGGGTCCCAGCCCTACCAGCCCTATGAAGCGGAGATTACCAACTCCTCTATTTCCAACAAAAGGATCAGAGTAGCCAACATGGCCCACAACGCCCTTTTCGAAATAGGTCCACGGTCTGACCTATGGTGTGTTTCCTTAGACTCAACAATGACAAGAAATGTAAACCAGAACTGGGATCATGTCTAGGAAGGATGAGTGCAAACGGGCGGACAGCGCATGACGCACTAGTCCACCGTTTGCAGATATATCTAGATTCTCAAGAGAAAGCAGAGCCTTTAGCCAACACTGAAGAGTGGAGACTTACCCCCTTGGTCCGATCAAAAACCTGGTCCGGCACTAGAAAGCCCCTGGGCTTGACCTCTTCTCTCAGACTGCCCACAGCACCTCACCCGCAACTTTCTCAGCGCAGCAATATTCGCTCTCGACGGCACCTCGTGCGGTACGAACTCGTGGTACAGGCCATGTCTAGGAAGAAATGCGACGATGAGGGGCGTGCCCGGGGACCTTAGGTACGAGAGAATTGTGATGGGCGACGAGGGAGTACCCCATGGTGTGCAGAGCGTTGGGTGCGTGAGTGGGAGGCAGGCAACGGGGCTGAAGCCGGTGAGGTGGGAAAGGCCTGTGCCGCCGAATATGGCAATGTGAACGGGCCCTTCATGAAGAGATGGTCAGTCTCGTAGCGCGTATGGCAGAGACAGCTCGAATTCGGATTTGAGGGAGAGAAGGACATCTTGAGAAGGCTCGTGTAGCAAGTCACGCCCGGAGAAGGTTAATATGGAAGAGATTGCGCGACTGGGAATTACCTGCGAATGTTTCTGGCAGATTCGCCATATTTGAGAGTGATGGATAAGGTGCAAGGCCAGGGTTGCTTTAATTGTGAGTGAGTAGTGCACAAAGAAGATGAAGATGTTTCCGCATATCAAAGCAAGCCTAAAAGCACATATCTTTTTCATCGAGTATTCAATACATTACATGTGCACGCTCCCGATGATTGTTCTCGGTTCTTTACAGCATGTATGCAATGTTTCGGAATGTTTGCTGCAGCCTGATTCCTTCGAGATCTTATGAAGTCATTTAACGAGTATGATTACTACGATGAGCACCATTGCCTAGCCCCAAAAGGTTATAGATACCCAACTTGACCACTTCGACAGCTCACTATGAACTTAATAATTCTGACAAGATTCCAACAGTAACAGCCTTCGCCTTCGAAGTGACGTTTCAAATGAAAGGATTGTTCTTTCGGGAATCTTGATCAAGACTATCAGTATGTGTTGATAGGCTAATAACAGTGGTTTTCTTGATTCCTGGAGTACATGGATGCGGTGTGTGGTAGTCGAATCCGATTCTATTCTTACTATGCTCGGACCAAGAAGTTGATTGAATTTTTTGAAGATTGCTGAAGGAGCCAAAATCTTGTAGGTTATGAGAAGCATTCTCTTGCACGGCATATCGACGGGGCAATAATGTCACAGACAGTCTTCAAGCTAATTTTTGGTCAATCAAACGATGGATAGCATACGAGGAGTGTCCTTTCTGACTGAAGAGCTTACTCGAACCAGATGTTTCAAACTAAATCGTTGCCTAAGAAGCTTAGCGAGGTGCATGCAGGCTACGCCATACTGTAACGTACATGTAATATCATCAAAGTTTTCCGTGTTTGCAACAATGATTCTAACAATAGCGCAGATTGCGGTGCTAAACATGAGAACTTAGAGATGATTATACATAACGTGGAAAGGGAATACTGACAAGAAGCCCAAACCTATAAGAGAATATATTCCGACTTTGATCCGAAAGCTTATTTGGATATCTCATAAGAAGATGATTGGAAGAGTTGTAAAGGCCAAATCGCAAAATGCGGACGATACTTATCTTATTAACTAGCTGAAACGATTCGTAGAGATTACTTTGTAGCTTGAGAGATCACCTCCTTAGGATACCCCAACTGCAGCTTGAGCTGACGGAGGTCAGCAGCTACCAGGCACGGTAGGGTCTCGGAGCTTATTGATAGGAGTACACAGGGGTAAGACAGTGGTAGCAGAAGCCAAATTGGCCGCAATATTTACGCCGTTAACAAAATGCAAGAATGATTTCCACGTTCACTCTGTGTGATGGTTCACAAAGAGACGACGCAAAAGGATGTATGTGCGGTCCCAAGCCATAGTGAAGAGAGGCGTCTCCCATGCCTATGCCAATCAAAGCTGTGATCTGATGTTCTGACTTAGCTGCCGCGTATCTAAAAACCATTTTGAATTACTTTACCATTGCGAGGACGATAAAGAAGTCATTTTCAGCCTAAATCCTTTATAATCTTGACTCGGACATAGAACCTTGAGCTATGTAAAGCGAAAGCTAAAGCCAACGTGATTGCCTGGACTATCTTGAGAATACAGTCACGGTCCTCATACTGTGCAGAACTTTGATTCTACCATTTTCAAGAATGTAGCGGAATGAGAGTATCAACGCTATTGAGAAAAGAGAAGGGGCAACGTCTTTCAGCAGGTAGCCTCGTCGTTCGGGTATCGACCACTGGTTGCACATGTCCACGTGAAGATAGGATTTCCTCTAAGAGGGAGGATAGGGGTGAGGACACATGATAGCAATTCATCTGATCGAGCCAATTATCGAAGTAACTACGGCCCCCCAAAATCCACCGTATGTAACTGTACCTTACCTACATAGCTTTCAGATGCGATGACCCAGTCTAAGAGGCAACGCCTATTTTGCGGCTTATGCTGAGATTTGGATTTGTTCCAACCTGAACGCAGAGTGCTTGTTGTCGGTATCGCATCCAATCTGATGCAAGAGCTGCACCTCATGCTACGACATTTTTATTATCATTTGTGATTCTCTTCTTCTTCCGTTCGTCCTTTCTTTTCCGGCCTTCGCCCGTCCTCCTATTTCCATGATAGGTTCCAGTGATTTCTCTCAACAGATATTTTAGCAAGCCTCCCTCATAAGCCTTTACACGTGGAAAGACTCTGCCCGTCTTCAGAGTATAATCTCTTAGTTCTTTCTCGGAGGCAAAGACTTGGACTTTACTGCGTTGCCTCGTGGTGTCAAGGAGATCGCACAGATTCACGTGGGTCTGAATCATGGCCTTACTTATTTTTTAGACAGGTCTGCTAAACAAATAAAATGCAAGGGAGAACTGGCTTACGCACCTCTCTTTGTGCTACTAAGGTATCAGGAATATGTTCCATACCAACGAGCACGCACATCCTTTCCCATGCCTCCATGTCGTTCTCGTCATCGCCAAATGTCATGTTGAACGCTTTCACCATTGCGATGCGGAACCCCTTCCAAGCTTCATCCCGCTCAGCGTGATCATATTCCTGCTTGCGGGACGGCCAGCCGAAAAAAGCGCATAGACGTCTATACTCATCATGCGAGGGGCTATAGCGATTGTATTCGAAAGAGCTATGAAGGGAAAAAAAGGCCGCTAAAGGATCGTTATCAATGGCAAAGGTACTGCGAACATAAGGGACGGATTGAAAGCGGGCTGCTGAGAAGGGCTTCATGGTACTGCCGATAGATGTATTAGATGGGAAAGAGTCAATGAACCACCCATTATGCTCCCCGTCAAGCCGCTGATCGTCGACTACTGCTGAGGTAGACGGTGGAACAATACTCTTGATCCCCTTTCTGGGTTTCGCTGCAGTCTTTCCATTGATTTTCTGCGCTTTCGTTGGCGATTGAGAAAACATTGAGGATTTGACACCAGTATCTTCGGCGTCATAGGCTCCTGCTTTGAAACACTCTGACTTCAACTTCACCGGGAGCGTCCCATCAACTTTTGCCAAGGCTGCCATGTGCCGTTTACCCTGTTTATGTGCTGTGATATCCTTCGGTGCCATAGTGGTCAAGCATAGCGTGCATGTCCATTTCGACTTGTTAAGGGGTTCTTGAGGCTCAGCTTTAGCTTCGGCCGCGGCTTGCAGCACAGGGGATAAAGATAAAACTATATATTAAGTCAAGTCAGCATTGATTCATGCCGAGAATGTGGTACCAAATTAGTTTGACTCCAAGTGTTCACGGGCGTTAATCAAGTTCCTTGACTTACATCTAGTAGCGGGCGTTGATCCTCTCACAAAAACTATCTTTGGACGGTTGCAAGAGATGTTTGAACTTGACTCCATCCTCTAGCTCACAGATTCGGGTCTTCTTGTGTTTGAGGAGATGAGTCGAAGGCAACATGAGAAAAGAATGTAAAACGAGCAGAAGGCTGAGCGATTGGCTCTTTTGGAACTGCCCCGCACCACAACGGAGTACGTAGAGAGTACATGCTTAACAGCCTTTGGCCGTAAGCGAGATGTCGTACTCAAGTTCATTGAGATGCACGTAGACTCGCCTAACAATTTTAAAAAGATCGTAGAATTGATAGAGTATAAGACAGAACTTCATACATGCTTCGGAAATGTTATATGTAAAGTGACATGTGATGCGCTCATGAAGACATTGTGTTCCAGCTGGCTCAGGTAATGTCATTAAAGGTCTTGTTGTAGGCTCTACTAGCGCCTGATCTCGACCCCAAATCTTTGATGCAACGCTCTCAGCATCGCAGGACATTTGAGTGGCTTCGTCTACATGTGAGTACTACCTGGTGGGTATAGATAGGTTGCTTACTATCTCCACCACTCATCAGCCTTTTCGTAGCAGATCGGTAAGCAGTCAGTCTAATTCTGGGACGAGTTTTTGGGTTGGTTACAGTTAGTGCGCAACAAGATGTACCTGAGCATCGCCGAGCTAGTCAAAGGCAACCTTTCAGAACAGCCCTTCGAGCGCTTATCTACTGAAAAAGTGGCGACCGAGGGAACGACAGAAAGGAGATCTAACACCAACGTTGTTCCCTTAAGCTCTTTTGAACCATCTCATTCAACTTTGTTGGAAATAGCGGAGTTGATAACCTCCGCCTCATAGGGCTGGTAGGGTTGGGGCCCGCTAGTAGAGTTTTCACCTTCGTGCCTTCCACCTCCTAGATAGCCTCCTAACAGCAACAACCAATATACATATCAGTATGCCCCCACATGACCTTGTATTCCAGCAAAGTTGTTCGTAAGCCGAAGCCGAACTGAATCCAAAGCGATGGGGACTGGGCCGTGTCGACCTGAGGAAGCACTAGCGCTTGACACCAGATACTCTTCGTTATGATACAGAAGATACTGATAGAGTACACTCCTTCTGTATGAGAAGCAGTCAGTCTCTGGAATAGGCGTTTCGCTGTACCCTCGTCTGCTACGAATACGGTAGCCCATCAGTTGGATATAGTGCGTTCTTTCTTGACATTTCTCTTTGTGGATCACGAGCTTCATCTTGGCATCTTATCGCTTTGCTAGGGTCGATACCGGGCGTCTCAGAACGATGCTGCTGCTCGTTGGACTTCCGGTAGCGTTTCAAAATCTGTCGCTTGCCGGTTGATGCCTTTCGCTAGTCCATTGGCTTTCGTCGTCGGTTCTATGCTTATAGCTCTTTTCTAACTCCGACACCTTGTATCTCAAGGCGACGATCCGCTTGGACTTCATGAATCTGTCTACATTCAACACCCTCTATCTCAAATCGATTTTCTGTTCGCAATTTATGAAGATGTCCAGATCCCTCCATCTCTCCAATCAACACAGGCGTATATGCGCCCATTTCTGGTTTCTTCCAAGCCTCCCCCGAATCCTTCTGTCCAAACCTCTGCCCATTTCTCCGCTGTGATCTCCTGCGCTGCACCCAAGCCACTGCAATTGAAATAGCAGCCAGGCCAAAGATCGTACAAGCGACACCTATCCCTGCCTCAGCTTTCCTCGAGAGACTGGAACCGGATCCGGGACCGGAATTTGTCGCTGTAGACGCCGATGTATGGGGCGAGCTATTTTGCGAAGAAGAAGAATTTGCTTGCCCTATTCCATCTTTACTCAAGATATCCTTTCATGTATCTTCCCACACTGGAGCATCAATCGTAGCCGAGATGGCTGTGTCATTAGGCTCGATGATGACGACCCGGGACTGAGGCAGACTTGGTCCGGGCGCCTGTGCGAGGAAGTAGCTTCCTGTATCCCAAATCTGGCCAATGAATGCACCTTGCAGAAATGCATGACCGAGATAGTATTGGGCGCTTCCGGAAACGGTGCCACCGGGTAACTTGGGTATGTAGGGTCTGCAAGGAAATTAGGGTGTTGGAGTTTTGACCAGAGGAGGAGTTAAGGTTAGATTGAGAAGAGCCAGAGGGATGGCGATGGTGGTGGACGCATTAGAACTGTTTTTGAAGGTGAATCGTAGGTTGGAGAGAGACGAGAGAAGGATCGATAACGATGTGTGACCAAGGTTTCAGGTATAGAGTTGGAGGTCGGAGTTGAAATTCAATGGGAGGTGGAAGGCGAGAGATGTGCAAACGGCTGGGAGAAGGTAGAGGTATGGGACAGCGGGCTCCGGTACGACTGAAACGTTAAAATTGGAAGACGATGTGTCGGTGGGGTTCAGAAGGTTATTTGAGCTTTGGGATGCTGCGATGGTACTGTTGATGGAGACATTCGTAAGGAGGATGACTGTGCTATTGAAGATTCCTGGAGTCTCCAGAATTCGCGCTTCGTCATAGCCGCCAAAGTACACAGACCCGGGGATATTGTGTCGCGCTGAGCCCACATGTAGGCCCCATGACGCAGAGATGGGAACATCACTTCCCCCGTGAGCGCCAAGGAATGCTAAAGGCGTGTACGTCTCTACAGAAGCACCTCTAAAGGATGTAGAGATATTAGGTTCATCGGTCCGCTTGGAAGCCAACGAGAGAATTCCTGTGTCAAGCGAGGTTTGGATTCCTCCTGCAAAGTCGACCGTCATTCCATCACTAACTAAGAAAGTAAGGTTATCCAAGTACTGTTCCTCGCCACCTTCGAGAGATATGGTTATCCGTTCGAGCGTATGCGTTACCGATCCATTTAAGCGTAAAGGATCCATCAGGTTGTCATTCCACCCTGGGATGCTATCTGAACGGATGTCGAGCTCGTTTGATGTCAAATTCTTTACGGGGTTCTTGTCATAAAACCTAACGCCGGGATTCGAGCAATTGGAGCCTTGGCGCTCGCAAATAGCTTTCGAAACGACGAGGGTTGCTTGGCTTCGTCCTGGGTATACGGATACATTTTCGGGAAGCCAACCGATTTGAAGTTCGAGTGCAGACCACGGTCCATCCGGCCCCCGGGGATTCGTGGTGTTAAAATGCCAAGCCACGGGCGTACCGCTGCCATTTTGGGCTTCCGAAATGTCTACTGAAGCCAGGAAAGAGAGAAAGCTGATAAAGACCTTGGAGAAGAGCATTCCGCAGAAGTACGAGAGCAAAGCAAGGTACATTAGTATAACGGTAGACGATTTAGATTGCTAGCAAGAAGCCGAGAATCATGGCTGAGGAGCGGCCACAATCCTACCTACGTACTCGTTAAGAATTCATTGGTGTAAGAAATGTCAAAGGAGGATGTACAATGTATATATGGTGGAACTACAGTAGGAAACTGCGGAAGGGGAAAGGAGCTGAAAACCCTGACTCCATATACCACGCCCTAAGGTATAGGGGAAGGGAGATTGCAAACCACACCTAAGGTAAACCCACTCCCGCCCAAGATGCTGAGAACAGGTCCCTGTCAGTGTCCTCCTGCAGCTACTGTTTCACAGCCATGAATCCCGTTTCTACCATTTTTACATTTATGGAACAGGATCGCTACGGTGCACTCATTACGGCGGCGTTGGTCGTTCACGACTAGCCCTGAAAAAAATGCGAAAAAAAGGTTGAAAAAACTGTAGCCGAAGGAACCCGCGACCTTGAGGTGCCTTAATGGACATAAGAGCCACACGCTCTACCGATTGACTGGGAATAATCAGCTAAGCAAATAAAGGGCATTCACGTTGGAACGTACGCTACCCCGGCCAAATGACCTTTTCATAGCAAATCGAGGCCTAGTACGCAATTATATACTTACCGTAATTGCTTAAAAAGGTCAAGGCGTGCAAGGCTAAATCACCGGCCATTGTCAGCCCTAAATTTACCCGCGCAGGAACACCGAAAATCAACTCCAAGCTCATACATTTTTATCTATACATGCTATACCACACTACAACAGTGCCAACCTAATACATTTACTACATTCGTATACTAGTCAAGTACACCTTTCAGATACTTTCTTAGCACACGCCTAAACTTCCTCCAGAGAAATCTCCGCCCAAGCTTGAAGAATGTTATCCGTCATATCTTCCTTATCCTTCTTTTCCAGCTTACGAATCTTCTGTTTCAGGATATTCCATACAGCTTCCATAGGATTGAGATCTGGCGGCTATGTAGGATATACAAGGGTCTCGATTTCCTTTTTAAATATGTATAAGTGAGCGTAATTGAGATACAAGTACGTATCGTGGTTTGGATCGTTGTCCTCCTAAAAATAATCTCTTGATACCCCCGTTTTGGTTTGATATTTTGGAGTTCCTCAAGGTACTTGGGAACGATTTCCTCCGTATGGAATGGCGATGTTATCGAGTTCGCTTTTAGTTGTACTTCTACGTCAGCTGTAACGTATTCTAAGTAGTGCTGACTTTTCTTAAATTGCTTCTGTGTCTCCTTCTTCTATCCCTTTAGTGATTCAGCGCGCCATGGAGGCTCCTTAATATGCACATTGACATGAGCTTCTGGTACGTCGTAGGGTTGTCTTAAAGGAGTAACTCTCCTTTGTGGTAGTACGAGACGGAGGCAGCCAATAGAGCGTTACGTCCTAGAGTAGAGGTACCTCGCCTATAGTCTCTGGTTCGTTTGCACTCATGTTGCGACGGGTGTCCTCTGCTACGTTGTAGTTCCTGCTATATGTCTCACTCGGCGGCGTTTGATTCTGCATACAGACTGTACAGCTCAACCGAGGTCTTCATAAGTTGCCAGTCTTTTTTGAAGATAGAAAGACATCAACACGAAGATCTCAATGCTGACTGAAGCTATCACTATACGAAGTTCCCTACCCCCTGAATTCGGCAAGTTCAAGGATCTGTTGCCTCAAGCTGCTATGATATCTACCACGAATTCTCGTAACATAATGGGGCCCGCAAAATGGCAGCCTATCTGCAGGCCAGACGTGGGTATAGGGGTCTAGAACGACCCCCTGAATCCGGTCAAAGACTGAATTAGCAAGCTTGGGAGCAACAGGCCCTCTTCGCGAAAGCCAGATCCTTTTAGTATCACCACCGACAACCTTCGAGGCTTCTATACCCAAACGACGACCGTCCTGGGAATCGGAGCATCTTGGTACGAATGGAAGGTGATGGCGATCCGGTTTTGCATCGCAGCGAGTATTGATGCATCTTAGATTCAGTCAGACCCCAATCTTCTCCGGTAGCTTTCGGTATCGAAATCCCTGTTTCGAGGAGATAAAGATTGGACACGTCATTGATTCCGGTTTCCCTGTTACGAAAGACAATGACTTTGTTCTCTCTACCATTCCTTATACAATTATTTTTTCTTGATACGATTGAACAAATAAATCTACCGACTTTTGTGCATTGTTAAATTATCAAGAATTTCACCGACTTTGCTAATGTTATCGACAAATCGCAAAATCCGGCCCAGGTTCTGCATACAGCCACAATCAACCCAGTTTACCAGTGTATGATTCTTCTACGCAGTGCTATGTATATGAAGCTACAATAAATTTGTTATGAAGAACGACAGTCCTAAAAACCTGTCTAGTTGCTGGCTCTTCGAAGATTAATCACTATTCAAGTCTCATGTTCTAGCTCACATAATTGTGCACGAATCATTGTCATCTTTTCAATCTCCTCTCAAGGCAGCATATCTATCTCGACTTACCTGATTTCAATGTCTGTTCTTCGTGAATCTGTTTCATTGCGATTGCATTCGAAGATCTGACATGTAACTCATATCATAGTTCATCAGATCTGGCGAAGAAAGCTCGTAGAGAGACACTGCGCTGCTGTTTATCTCGTACGTGAGCGTCGATGATTGATTCGATGTTCACGAAAATATTGACTGATGCTGCGATGCTTGAAAAGCAGAAGAAAACGACGATGAAAGCATTGAGACGTTCGATTGCAGAATGTATGTTGAAGGCGCTGATCGAACGTACGAAGAAGCAGAATATTGTTGCTGAGAGTTCATGTACTCTGAATGAGATGAGAAAGATGTCAAAGCAGGCTGATACTGAGAAGAAGCGTGACCAGAATTATGTTGATTTCAATCATTCCGAAGGGAAGGCGCATACTGATGATTCGGATGCATATTGACATTATTGAGTTCGAAACTCGGATGAGGATCTATATACTGTCTGTGCGCAGGTCTTTGAAGCTTCCTCGGGCTAAATTGCATGAGACTGGTGCTCCTCTAGGTTTGCGTAGCATTGAGGCTTTGGACAGCTTCAAGGTAGTCACCCTTCGCATCCTTGCGGGCCTGGTTTAGCTACTCGGGCTTCTCGTCTGGGAAGGTCTCTCTGAGCTGAGCGAGCTTCTCCTGGAAATCTCGAGAAGACCAGGGCATACGTTGACGAAGCCGCGAGAACATCATTGCTACACTGTCTTCGTTCAATCGCAGGAAATTTTGGCATAACAGTCTCGATGGTGCGACAATCGAGTTACATTCGATACTGGGACAGACTTCGCACCGGTTTCTTGCTTCTTTATCGCCCGTGGAGCGTAGCCGACGGCAAAGGATCCAAGGTAAGGGACCTGACCAGGCTTCGCCCCCAATCGGGGTCGTGCATGTGCATTAGCGCTCATGCAAGACAGATTGAAGAAAGGTGCCACCAGCGTGTACAATATCATCGCAAAAAAGGCAAACATGAAATATACGGAGTACATCTAACGCTGATCGAGAGAAGCTTCCAGGATCTGCGACGGCAGGCAATTTAATTCAAAGAATTGAGGGGAGGGCATTGGGAAGTAGAGGGCGGCAAATACTACACGCGCAGTTGGCAGATGTCAGGGTTAGGGTTATGTTCGGAACGCAAAACATTTAAAGTTGCATAACGGATCAATTGGTGGAGCAATATAGTGCAGTCAAAAGACATACAATAACCGTGTACCGCTCTTTTATTGGCTTCGATATTCTCATTAGGGGATACCGCTGAAATTCGTGTCAATACTCATGTTATCATCTCCTCTTGATGAGAACCTGAGGTTCGCGGGTTACAAATCCTCACTCTCCCCATTTCGAAAGAATACTGTATATGTCAAAGATGAAAAGCGTACATGCGGTTTGGAAGGATGTACATGTCAAAAGGTTTCCACTGCCAGCTATGTCATAATTCAACGACCATTTAGGAGCCCCTACACGCAGATATCGCTCCTGCGATCTCTTCTCCTCCCAATTATTCAACCACCAAATGCACCATACCTTGCTTTCAAGCCCTTCACATTCGCAGCCGCAACTCGATTTATAGTTCGCGCTTACTGAGTGGAGCAGGGCGTGGAGGCTGGAAGGAAAGTGCATAGTATTCCTGCGACGCCTGACCCTGCAAAGCCCACGTGCCACCTCCCTGGCTTTTTTCGTAACAATTTCCTACAATCGATTCCTAAATCACTATTAGCTAACGTACTCTAACGTTTTCCACCAAGCTGAACATTTCCAAAGCAGCTAGGTAAATGTATATTTTTTGCTCACCATGGCCGTAGCGCAATTTGAAAAGTCATTTGTGCCGTAGTTCTGACGATGTGCCTGAATCACGTAATCAGCCTGGGTGATGTTCCTGTCACAACCGAACTGTTCTCCAGGCAGTTGGCAAGCGTCGGCGGCGCAGATCGATTGTATTGCTAGAAGGACGTTTGCCTGCTCGTTGGTCTGGAATTGATCGCCTGTGCATTGCGGGAAGGGTAGGTTGGATGGCTTGATGGCGAATGTGTAACTTTGGAAGTTTTGGCTGCCCCCGCCGTTGAAGTTGCTGGCGTACGAGCCGCCCACTGGGCTAGCGGAATTTCCCGAGGCTACACCACAGTGCTGGGCTATGAAGAACTATAATTCAGTTGTAAGTCAGCAGCCTGAGCAAGCCGAGAGCGGAGAGGTTTTATCCAACGACGTACGGGAGCCCCAAGGCAGAAATCAAGATGACCACTGAAGGCATTGGTGGTGTATGATGCAGTATATTCGGGGGTCGAGGCGGCGAATGTACAGACGTCTCCATTACAGGAGCCGTACTGCTGATGTTTGCTTGCGTATCCTTTGTCGCAAGTGGCTTGGATCATCTGAGAAATCTCCGAATTCTGGTTATTGAGGTCGGCTTGTATACCACCGAACAGGTTCTGGGGGATAGTTCCAGCTCCGTTGGGTGGCGCTGCTGTACCTGAACATGCTGCCACGAGTCCTATTTTCGAAATTGCGGCAGGAACAGAAGTAGAAGGGGGCCATGAGGTGGCTGTCTGGCTGGCGACCGAATGGCAGCAGTAGGCAAAGACGATAGATGTATATTTGAGAGCCATAGGAGAGATATACGAGAACGGATTTGATGGAAAATTCAGATATCGGTGGGTTGAGCTGTATTTCAACAATGGCAAATGGGGAGGTTTATAGATGGAGTTCGCGACCGGCCACGAAAGACCGGCTTACAAAGCTGGCGGAAGCCCGATATAGCTCATGAATAAACAGAGGCGAGCAGATGTAACGTAATGCTATAGCTTTGACAAAGAAGAATAACGCCGCAGTACGTAAGGTAAAAGGTCAGACATATCAGATGCGGAACGTGGCAAAGTCTACAACGGAGCTCTGGCAATGTGCTAGCTGCTGATCGAGCAGAGTCAGACAAAACGAAAATACCCAATACCAACAGATCGTAGCCCCAATCATATGTGTCTAATAGAGAGTCGAGGGCAAGGAAGCAACGTTTGTTGCTCTGAGTGAGCGAGCTTTGACAATGATTGGTTGAGGATCAGCACCAAGATGCTACCGCCACCACTGCAATGGCAAAGAATGTATTTATTTAGAATGTATCTGCTCATCTCTATGTGCAATGCACCTGTTACTAACACGAGTACAGTCAGATACAAGCAGCCTAGCAGGAGACGACGATACCTTAGCGCCGGCCCGCTTTGTCAGCCGCGCACGCGGTTGTAAGTACCTTAATTTCCCCTAATTTTCGCTAAAATAGTCTATCTTGCATGCGACCGGTACCTTAATATAACAGTCTACCTAGTACCTAGACTTCCGTGTCTTCGCTGTCCCTTACCCTACACCTTACTGTGCACCCATGACCTTCGCTAAGGTTTCCTGTTTGAGGCCCCGATTATGTATCTATACAAACAGCTGTGTCAGCATCTTGTTTCCGTACTGCCCCACCATTCATCTGACATGTTCCGTACTCCTTAGCTCTTGGATTGTCATTCTCCGAAGAATGAGAGACAGGTCGACTAATCCGCTTACCTTGCCATGCTACTCATGCTTGTCCTTATCGCCACTTAATTCTCATCTTCTTTTCTGAGAATCACAATTATAGGAGTCCTTGAAAATGGAATGGAAGTCTTGCACACCATTTCCCCCCCAATCTGACCGCTTACGGGCATTGCAACAGGGGAAGCCTCGTATTTTTATTTATAAGAAACCCTATTATTCTTTGACGCACTGCCCCTGAGCTACTACGGGCTCTACGGTCACAGTTCCGTGATCGGCTATTTTCTCTTTTGGTTCACTGAAGCACACTTGTGGTTTGTAAGAAGGCGAAGCTTTCGACTTTACTATAACATGGTCGCACTTTATATAATGAGCTTCCCCAGCACGCGGATCCGCTGTTCCATCTATACTATTTCTGGCGACTTTATATCTTCAACATGATGTATAAGGCTCTTTTCGGGTCCTTGTTCCTCCTGAACTCGACCTTCAGCGCTCTCGGCCATGTTCTCCCCACATCTCGACATGTGGAAATCAGCAAGCGAAACGTTAATCTCAACCTACATGACTTTGAGGATCTTGAATTCCCTGGTTTTACCCAACAACAGCTCGAGGATCTTTTCCGCACAGACGTGGAAGGTGCCATCGCATTAGCTTTCTCGGCAAGCCAGGTTCTGAGCCAGACTGGTGTCGAGTCGACGCCTGAATTTATACGATGGTTTGGACCCGGAGCCACAGCTGCTCACGTTGCTCCTATTCTCCGTGAGTGGTCAATGCACATCTCAGTGCTGCCATTGAATTTCTGACCCTTTTATTTAGACAGTTATCAAAACATTGTGGACCTGTACAGTCCAAGCAATACCCGTACACTGGATGTCTTCGCCAGTGTAAGCCTCATCTGGACACTGCCTGAATAATCGCTGCTTCAAACTCATCTAACCTCTATCTCATTCAGAATGCGAACGTCAACACCCAAGGTGGTGATGTTCAAGCGTTCGTAACGAGGGCCCAACCCCAAGCTATGTCGATTTTCCGGGCATACTGGTCGTTGCCACCATCATCAGCCGTGGTACCTCCTCAACCCGGCACAGGCACGGGAGCTATAACGACACTCGAGAGCAGAGCAGGCACACTAATCCATGAGGTATGCACGACGTCTCATAATCACCCCAATAAAAGCGAAATACTTACATGCCGCGTAAAGCTCTTCCACTACACCTTCGTCATCCCCTTCTCCACAGGTCAAAGCAACGATCCTCACTATGCCGAACGCTATGGTCAAGATAACTGCCTCGCCCTTGCAGTCAGCGACCCTAATGTTGCCGTTCTCAATCCAGAAAGCCTCATGTATTACGCTTTGGGTATGTGCCGCTCCAACTCTTGTTCCTCCATAGAAGATCCGACCCCGCGGAGAAACCTTGTTGCCGCCCGTTCGTTGCATTGAAAACCCCACTGCTAATTAACTACACATCTAGACGTCACCTACGGCTGGACCCGTAACCAAAAAACCCAACCTCCGCCCCCTCCGCCCAAATCAAAGCCCCTCCCTAAACCTCCGCCAGGCAGCGACGGCAACGATCCCCTCGCGAGTTTTAAAGCACCCGGCGGAGCGTCATCGTGGTGGGCTATCATCCATCATGGGTCAAAAAGCGAATTGTGGCCTGATCAAAATATATGATCCCCAAAACCATTTTGAGTACCTTGAGCGTTCGGGATGAAGTCCTGTGTCTCGTTTCGCTTTCACCTGAACGCCGGACCTAACCTACACTTCGTTGCGCTTGATGGTGGGTTTAATATTGAAGCATAGCTGTACGATCTGTCTTAGATACTGCTAAGTTATTTCTCAAATACCTATAAAATTGTTAAGACAAAAGCTTAGCTACTTGTACGAAAAATTATACCTTGGCAACAAACATCTGGCATACTTCCTACTCACGACACGATTATAATCATCTGACAGCTTTACATTACCATGAATAGGTACATCATCTTATTTCGTAGAACTTTGATCGGAATTTAATAAGGATAAGTTTATCATTTAATTCATCAGAAGAACTAGATACGAAGACGTATTTAGAACGGAAACACTCAAGATCCACAACAATAGCAAAGCTGAAGAAGAGAAAAGCAGAAAGCAAACAACGATATAGGACAAGCTTTACCTCATAAAGAACTTCCACCTGCACATTAACTAAACACACTGGTAACCTTTCTCTTTAACGGCCCCCGGACAAGGAACTTCAGGACAAGTCATCCTATATTTTCGACCAAGTACAGCAATTTTTGGCATGCATCCATTGAAATTGCTGATGATTGAAAATAAATGATCCTGCTTTGCTCTCACAAGTGCTTAATCTTACCGACGCTGGTTTGGTTCCAAAGCTTATGCGATAAGAAGTATTGGGCGGTGGAATTATAGAGAATTGATTAATCTTGACTGCCCATACCACAAATGCCAGTTGGTCTAACAGTTGGCTTGGCTCTTATTTCTTCTTTGCCGAAACCCGACACTGCTTGGTGGGATTTTAGACAGAATCATGTTTAAACCTATAATTATTGGGGGGTCAGTCTCGCAGATGATGAGTATACCTTACTCAGGTGCAGTTGACCATCGAAAGAAGCATCATCGCGAAGCTGAGATGCGGCTACCGTTGTGACACAACAGGATACTCGAAAGTCAATTCAAGATTATGCATCTGGCACATGACGCACCACTAAACCTTGAGTTTCGAATTCTTGAAGCTCAGATGGACAGGTATGTTGGTGTTTCGGAGGATAGGAGAGCTTCCTCTGGCGCGCATTCAAGATGCATCCATGCGTCCTAAGGTGTATTCGACATCTCGCTGAACCTGGATCGCTTGCTTCTAGATACCCAAAACTGCAAATAACCACTATGTACTCCATTGCTCCCGAAACAACCTTGTCCATGGCGCTCTACCCACTCAAAAGAGACATTTAGTGCAATATCACCACAGTAACAAATTTGAATTTATTCATTCCCAGAAAGCCTTAAAAGTAGCTCAGAAAGATAACAAAAACAAACAGCTTCAATGAGGATCAGACTCTCAACCAAAAAGACAAAAGGATGAATCCACTGACACTGTGCAGTAAATAATAGGCTTTAACCATGTCTGCTAACACCGTCAGAATTTCTAGTGACACTGTGCACTAGATTAATCTTGCTTTCGATATTTGATGACATTGACGGCTCTATTATCACATATATACATTACAAAAGATATCGAAGAAAGAGAAGGTGAGCAGATTATGGTAGAGAGATGGGAGGTTGTTCTCGCCAATTAGAGTACAACCCAACGTGCCAACCTTACTCCAAACAGCAAGCGGACAGGCATCAACGCTAAGGATCCTAGCTCAGCCTTCTTGGAAGCTCAATGGCTTCTCCGCCTCGTATTTTCTCGACAGCCCAAATGCAACCTCACCCAAAGCATTTCCACTCCATCACTCGTTTCTAGATGAACCATCATCATCTCAACCTCCACTCGTTGGGTTCTCGTCAATCATGACTTCATTTACAGCTTACTCCAACATGTTCCATATCCTAGCTATCGCTCTTTTCGCACTTCTGGTCGACGTGACATTCGCTCAAACTCTTATCTCGTCAACTCTGCCTGCCTGCGCTCAGCAATGTCCGGTTCTTATTCAAGCACAGGGAGGTTGTGTCCCTCCTGCGGCTCCGGTTACGAATCAAGGCATCTATCAGTCTTGTTTTTGTCAATCGACGTTTCTCCAGCCACTATATGGGGGGCCGACACCCCTTTGCCCATCATGCCCGCCGGCAGATATGACTACAATACAGAATTGGTTTCAGGGGCTGTGTAAGCCCGGAGCTCCGCAAGGAGGACAGCAGCCAGCGCCTACTACAACGACGCCTTCAACGACTATTTCTGCCACAGCAGCCGCAACTTCGAGTGCCGGATTGACCGGAGTGAACGAAACGGCGACACCAAGTGGCCCGCAGCCGGGATGGTACGAAACCCCCCCCAAGCTGATCTCACGTAAAGCTAATCTACCACTCATCCAGGATGTCAACCCACTGGCGCTGGGTAGTAATGCTAATCGTCCTCTTCATCGGCCTCTCCCTCGTCGCCCTCGGCTTCTGGCTCCTCCACCGCCGCTACCGCCACCGCAAAGCCGCCCAAGGAACCACCCCGGCAGCCACCCAGCCCGATCTCGGGGTCTGGGCCCCAGGCCAGAGCGTGCACGACTTTGGCGCCGGCGTGGGAGCGGCCAATAACGAGAAGGGGAAGGGCAGGGAGCAGGTCAATGATGCGCCGAGCGCTGAACCGCCTGCCGGTACGAGAAGGGTCAGTCGGGTGCTGAAGAAGGGGTGGTTGGGGAATCGGGGTTGAGGGGTTTGTCTGAAGAGCGAGGCGCCGCGGTGTTTCTGGGGGGGGACTATAGGCATGAGGTTGGGTACTTGGTATGGAAGGTAAAAATCACGAGTTATGAATCGTTTAGCTATCTATAGCATTGTGCGCTCTCATCCAGTTGTGCCAGTCTTGAAATCAGGCTAGTCACTTTCATCTGGCTATCTCCTCATTAAGTCTGGGAGTGGGTTCCGGCAAATGATTTATCCACTACCCCAGCTACCACTCAACCCGCTCCGTTTCCATGCTCTAAGGTAATGGATGACTATGTGTCCATTTGGTTAAATATTTATTCGCACTTCATAGCCCGATTGAGGTTTATAAGTAGGGTAACACATCTATCTACATTGCAGCCAGCATATTCCCCTGTCCGACAAAGAATTTTTTCTGCAAGAATTTGTCAGCCACGGTAAAATCTAGAGGGCCAAAGAAAGCATGGCTTACCTGCTCCAGGCACCTCTCACTCGTACAGTTCTGACACCTCAGCCCCATTTGCCTCGAACAGCTCTCCCCACTCCTAAGATGCTGCACCGCCACATTTGCCAACGCCTCGATGAAAATCGGATTCCCGTTTAGACTTTCCGCCCTTTTAACACCGGGATGCCCTGCCTCGTGGATGACTTCTTGGTCCAGCTCGTATAGCGTCTCAATGTGGTCGCTGGTGAAAGCTATGGGGATGAGTATGAGGTTTGTCTGCCCCTTTTTCACGTAATTCTGCACGGTGTCACTGGTCTGGGCTCCTAGCCACTTCGAAGGCCCGACCTGCGATTGCCAGCACAGGCGGTAGGGGTTGGAGAATTTCAGGCGCTGCATGACGGCGTATACGGTTGCGGAAACTTCGGCGGGGTACGTGTCACCGCGGTTTACGACGCTCATGGGGAGACTGTGAGCCGAAAAGAGGAGGATGACATCTTTCCGCTGGTCCTCGGGGTAGGTTGCCAATTGAGCTTCGACGTTTTGCGCAAACGCCTCGACGAGTCCGGGGTGCACAGGCCAGCGGTCAATTACGCTCCAGGTAATAGCTCCTCGGGGGTTCGATTCGCCGGGTGTGCCTTTCCCTTCGAGCCGGTTCCGCCATTTCCAAAGTTCGTTCAGCGAACTGCCGGTTGTGGAACAAGAATATTGGGGATATTGTGTAAACGCTACTGCACGGCCTCCCTTTCCGCCACCAAAACCGTCTGCTAGTAGCTGCGCGTACATCTCTTCTGTCAGCGGATCGGTATAGCGAAATGCAACGTAAGGTTTATGGGGTGCGGTTTCGGGAGATATCCTATCGAGGATCTTGCACATCTCTGAGGATTGGTACTCTGACCATTTGCGGATGGGTGAGCCGCCGCCTATCGCGGCGTATTGTTTCTCAATTTTGGAGGTTCGACGGCGGGATATCATAGGGCCGAGATATGATTGGAAGGGACCTAGGGGAATGAGATCTTTGTCGGCCTAAGAGAGAAGCTAGTCAGTTGGAAAGGAGGATTTCGTCTATGAAGTTTGATGAGTCCTACGAATAGCCTGCTAAGGAAAACTCCAACATCTTTTGTTCTTAATGGGCCCCCCATATTCATGAAGACCATGGCCGTGGGACCTTTGGAGGATGTCGCATCCTGAGTGACTGGCGGTACAACTGTGGCCATGGATCTGGTGTGTTCATATGGCTGCCGTGGCCGAGATTGCTGTAGATGTACGGATAGTGAGGCGGCACATCTTGCTGAGATGGGAGAGGACGAGGATGCGTATTTCGAGAGCTTGGATGTAGGGTTTCGGAGAGCCATGGGACCAGCTGTAGGCGAGATTAAGAATCAGATCAAAATGGCCCGATGTGATAGAGCAGAAAGGGTGCAAAATTATAGATGTTTCTATCGAACAGTATTGCAGACCGTAAGAAAGTTAGGGCAAGCTCGAATTGGGTCAAGTGCCCGTCAATGACGCCTCTGCAAGATAATCCCTGTCGCTGTCAGCCCTGTGCGCGGGGTCAGGTGTTTTCGCGAAACCTAATCGCGGGTCACGTCTGCCTTGACAGTTACCAACGACCGAGGGCGTTCCGATAAATAGGAATGATCTGTAGTAATTGGGGACTATCTACTTCTCCATAATGCACCAAGTACTTGCGCTGACAGGCACTGAACATTGAATTTCTCTACAGAACGATCACGGTATCTTTCACCATGGCAGAAGAAAACAAGTGGAAGCCCCAAGATGCAGATGGGGACGAGCAAGACCAAGAGCTTGATGAAACTGTAAGCTTTGCCGGGAGCTCTATGACAACATTGTCCTGATTCCTTTCCATCCAGGCCTACAAAGCTGTCAAAGATGCAGTATTGTTCGTGGTTGAAGTCAGCCCTTCCATGCTTGCAGTGCCTCCATCGGCAGACTCTAAGAAAGCAAATGAAGATAGTCCTACATCAGCAGCCTTGAAGTGCGCCTATGCTCTCATGCAACAGCGCATCATCTCAAACCCTAACGACATGATGGGAGTCCTTCTGTACGGCACAGAGAAGTCCAGATTCCAAGGAGATGACAACGACCGAGGAGGACTTGCGTATCCGCATTGCTATCTCCTTACAGATCTTGATGTACCAACAGCGGGGGATGTGAAAACCCTTCGAACCTTGATTGAGGACGAAGAAGAATCGAAGAACCTACTGGTGCCATCTAAAGAACCAGTTTCAATGGCAAATGTGCTCTTCTGTGCTAATCAGATCTTCACCACCAAAGCCCCAAATTTCTCTTCACGTCGGCTCTTTATTGTCACGGATGACGACGACCCTCATGCCAACGATAAAGCACTGAAATCATCAGCTGCTGTCCGAGCTAAGGATTTGTATGACCTGGGTGTTATCATTGAATTATTTCCTATATCAAGGCCAAATAGTGCATTTGATAGAGCCAAATTTTACGATGTACCACCTGCTTCGCCTACACTCCTGTTCGGCGTGCTGACGAAACTTAGGATATCATTTATAACGCTTCACCCTCCGACCCAGAAGCACCGGCACCAATTTCAGGCGCCTCCGTTCCCTCCTCTACTGGCGACGGGATCTCTCTTCTGACTTCTCTATTGTCCTCCATTAACTCGAAAGCTGTTGCACGGAGAGCTCTGTTCTCAAACCTTCCGCTTGAGATCGGTCCAGGTTTTAAAATTTCTGTAAAAGGCTTCATCATGTTTAAACGTCAGGAGCCGAAACGGAGTTGCTATGTCGACGTCAGTGGAGAGAAAGCGCAAATCGCCACTGGAGTGACAGTCCAATTAGCCGAGGATACAGCACGCGCAGTGGAAAAGGTAGAAATTAGAAAGGCCTACAAATTTGGCGGTGAACAGATTACCTTTACTCCTGAAGAAGTCGAGAAGTTACGTCACTTTGGAGACCCGGGTATTCGCATAATAGGATTCAAGCCTCTTTCAACGCTGCCTATATGGGCCAATCTCAGGCCTTCGACCTTCATCTACCCATCCGAGGAGGACTATGTGGGGTCGACCCGCGTCTTCTCAGCGCTACAGCAAAAACTTCTAAAGGATGAGAAAATGGGAGTAGCTTGGTTTGTAGCCAGAAAGAACGCTACACCGCAGATTGCAGCGATCATCCCAGGAGCTGAAAAAATGGATGACAACGGCGTTCAAACTACCCCTCCAGGTTTGCGGATCACTCCCTTACCTTTCGCAGACGACATACGACAAAATCCAGAAACGACATTGATTCAGGCACCCGGACCGCTCATCGATCGAATGAGAGCAGTGATCGAAATGCTCCAATTACCAAAAGCACAATATTTCCCCGCGAAATATCCAAACCCTGCACTCCAATGGCACTATCGTATCCTCCAAGCCATGGCCCTCGACGAAGATCTGCCCGAAAAGCCCGAAGACAAGACAATCCCAAAGTACAGGCAGATCGACAAGCGAGCCGGCCCCTTGGCCATTGACTGGGGCAACGAGCTACACGACCAGCATGAAAGGTGGCAGAAATCCAATAAGCACGACTCAGTACCGGCGAAGCGGGCTGCGCCAGAAGCGGACGATCTAGCCATCCGGGGGAAGAAGGCCAAGACGGATGACGCCATCGATGATAAGGAGATGAAAAAAGCTTTTGACAAGAACGCTGTTGGAAAGGTAAATAGATCTCCTTGACCGCCTCCGTGGTCTTGATTGACATTACTGTGCGATTTCAGAGGGCGATGCTGACATCACTATCCTCTTAGCTCACAGTCCCCATTCTCAAGTCCTGGCTCCAAGCAAAGGGGCTGCATACTTCTGGGAAGAAAAGCGATTTGGTCGAGCGCGTGGAGGGGTTCTTTGAGCAGAAGTGATCCATGGCTTGTACATCATGGATTGAAAGGAGAGGTAAGGAGGCTTATATTGATTTCTCTTACCCGTTATCTGAAACGCACTGCTATAGCCAGGACTCGCGTCGATGATGTTCAGGATTTTGCAAAGAGTATGAGTCACGAGTGATGTCGAAACGTGGGTTATGAGGGGAGCGATGGGGTCCGGCGTTGATGTATATCTCAGAGACCTGCGCAGAGGCGGGATTTTTGGAGGACCTGATACTAGTTTTTTCACATGGGGGTGCTGACTACAAGAAAGACAAGTGCTGATAGGCCGAGAAAGAATGCATCCAGTGATTCTCTAACCTGCTTCTGTACCGATACGGTAGTTAGAGGTTCCACATGAGTGACTGCGAAAGATCATTCTGTTCCAGTTCCCTCCCCGCCAGCACTATAACCCATTCCCTCGCCCTTCAATCCCAGAACCGCCCCCTTTCCCCCTTTTCTTACCACCCCCTCCTATCTCACTCCTCCCTAACCCAGCTCCACCTCCCCTCCATCATATCGACCCGCAAAAAAGCGAATGATAGGGGTTGGGATCGCGGAGGCGGGGGGGATGTGGTATTTGCGGTCGTTGCGAGCGGACTCGGGGGTTGCGGGAAGGGGGGGGGTGAGACATGGTGTTTCTTGAATGGAGTGGGTGAGGGGTTTTTCTTGGTTATTTTTGTCTAAGATGACGTGCCATGGAAAATACAATGGAAGTAGCCAGACCGCCCTCACGATAGAGAATGGATAGCGTTTGATTGTTTTGAAAATGCGAGAGCCGGATACACATCAGAATGCTTCATCGCACACCAAACCTTTTAACTCATGTCAAACACTATAACCTCAATCCCAGCCAAAATTGAGGCAGTAAGCTAGACTTGTGTTGAAACATCATCGAATGTGTTATAAGGTATCCTGAAAATCAATGTACTAGATAGAGGTGGTTGTATACTAGAATTGTACATGGATGAACAACGGTTTCCAATTCAGACCATTACTTCAAGAATTCCTTTATCCTTTGATCCATCCAAGTTGTATCTTCTTCATTCGCCCCTCCACCGCCAATATGGCCCCATACAGTCTCAATCACGGCAAGGGTGCCGTGCTTCAAATGCTTCATCTCAATCTCGTTATCCTCCGGTGGGAAGTACTGATCCGTCCTTGCCGGCATGACCAAAACTCTCGCCTTCACCCCCTCCAACGCCTTGGTGTAATCCCCACTCTCGCTCGTCGTACCCACATCTCCAGCTTGCCACATCCGAGCCAAAATCAACAGATCTTCGGCGTCCCATGTCTCGAACGAGGCTTCCCATTGCCCTTTGATGAAGTCTTCCAAGTCTTTATAACCGGACTTTTCAAACAGGCGTTGGCGAAACCACGCGGTGCTCATGGCCCAGGCGCAGTATGCTCTTCCAAAAGCTCGGAGACCCCTGACTGGTTTGACCCCTTTGGCTCGGAAAGCACCGTCTTCGTAGTCAACACTGTTGATTAGAGCAGCTTTTGGGCCTTCGATGAAGGTGTAGTTATGCAGACTCGTGCGCGCAGAACCGCATGTCACGATTGCATCCTTTACGAAGTCGGGGTACATACAGGCCCAGTAGTAGGCTTGTTGACCACCCATTGAAAATCCCTGCACAACTTCTAGCCCCTTGATCCCAAGGTGGTTTGTCAACAACTCATACTGCGCGCGCACACAGTCGCGGTAGTCGAGCTTTTTGGGAAAATCGGGTGTATTGGATGGGGAAGAGGACTCGCCATTGCCGAACATGGCAATAACGACGACATGATAGGAAGAGAGAGCACCATCTGTGCCATTGAAGGCGAGGGTGGTGTTGATCCGACCGCCGTAGCAGGTGGGGATGCAGGCTTTTTTGGCGGAAGAGGGGTTGTAAGAGCGGTAAGCGATATTGACGGGAAGAGTTTCGCCTGAGACGAATTGGAAGGACGGAATTTTGTAGTACTCAATGCCGGTTGCATCATAGTCACCTGGAGTCGGCATGTTGGTGGAATGATGTGGAGGAGTGACTATGATAGATCAGGTGGAACACTTGCCAGGTAGGTTAGACAAAGGTAGTTTAGAGACGAATGTTTCCAATATCGTGATCCAGGGCCTGAGTGGGAGAAGTTCGGTCCACCAATGTCACAAAACTTGTCTAAACAGACTTGACTGTCTTGCAGATGGTGATGGTTGACGTCATCGGTATTGGGAGCTCGGCACATTATGCCCCGACGGTTTTGTCCGGGTCTACACCAGACCGTCTTTGCAGAAATTGCTCTTTGCTGCCCACAAATCTTCAGAGCACTCAGCAACGAAAGTTGCAGGAGGCCGACGGCGTAGTCTCGGCTGATCTTGGTCATTTCAGAGCTGGATAGGGGTGGTCTTTGTTCGTCTCTGTTGATTCAAACCTGAGAGTGATGATACTTCCAAGTAGGTAGAGTGATTCTTAGATGACTTGCGTTTAAACCCATGAAACATCCTGAACCTAGAGATACGCTTGAGCTTTTGCTGGATGTTCAAGGAGATGTACTGGGGTTCAAATGACAGCCACGGGTGAAGTGATTATTGAAAGTCGCTGAACATCGTCCTTGAAGGGCCAATCTGACTGACACCAATGAGGCTCATGATGTATTATTTTTGGATGATCGGCAGCTGACTTGTAGCCAGTGAAACACCAAAGGCTCTTGTAATTGCTTCGTAACTCCGAACAACGATATCTCTCAATGACAGATCTGTTGACATTCAATTCTTAACTGTGGATGCTGCACTAGAATGTCTGTCACAGTATTCCTATAAAGATAAGTAGGTATGCAAAGCTTCGATGATATCTTGAAACTCGACAGAAGACATGAAGATTGATCCTGTAAGGATCGTTGTTTCACCCAAGAAAGCTCCGTGAGAAGTCGTGTCCTATCATACAAACCAAAAAAACCTGGAGCGATCATATCTTCAATTGGACAGGAAGGATTGTTACACCAAATTATTATTGTCCATGTCGGGACGACACCAGTGACTCCTGTAGGTTGTCCAAGAATGTCCTATCAGAACAAGACTTCAGATAGCCTGACTCTATTACTACATCGACTTTGATAGCGCAATTGGCAGGCAATCTGCCCAAAGGGTGCAGCAGCAAACGCTTGAGTTCCCAATGACCATATGGAATATCGTCGTTCCAAGCTATTTCAATTTCCCTCAATCTGGGTGCTTTGGCCAAAACAAGACAGAGTTTATCGAACATGACCTGAGCTTTTGTAATGTTTTCCAGTACCTGCCCAGTCCTGCCGAAATAAGTGCGGTTCATCTTACAGCTCAGGTGCATGTCGAAGCTGAGGCGCTGTACAAACTGAAAGCAAAGCGAGTTCTGGAAGGCTTTCAAAGTGCTCATCGAGGCCTGGGCATTTTCTTTTCGCGAAGGCCTGGTATTGATATAGAATCGTAGTTGATTCATACCATAGAAAATTCCCATTGCCTCTTGGTTAATCTGTTTATTAACACCAAGAATGCCACGGTGGAACCTGTAGGCCCAGGAGGCCAGAAGATGGCCACCCCAAGGATGGTCTTTGTAGGGGCGATCATAAATGATCAAATCCTGATAGATCTGTAGTCGAACCTCGACGGGTAGAGTTAGAATACGCGCCATGTCTGGTTCGGGGAACAGAAGAACTGCCGGTGGTGAGCCGTACGACGTCGAGGGTGTCAAATTGACGGAGATGTATGTAGGCAGCCGCGAGAGTGGTGAGGGTAAGAGATGGATGATAGGCTGAATGTCGAGGAATAAGGCTGTCCGGATTGGTGCTTATTGCTTATTGCTTATTGCTCGCCTTGTTTTGTGCTTGGGACGGACCTAAGCGCGACTAATTGGCTGTGCCACTCTCCCGATACTTCGGGCCTGGATTTGGTGTGCACCAATCGACCAACTTCAACAGCCCTTCCCACCTAAACCTAGATACCTAACCTAACCTTTTCTTACTGCCGACATTTATCCATCCACCACGTCCACCACAGCCTACCACCAAATTCCAAGCCATGGCGCCTAGCCATATCAATCAACCCACAACTTGACCTTGCACTCGATCCTGACCGCTCCTGCCAAATAAAATAGTATTGGTGGCCTCATCCACAATCTGTTCGGCGTTCTGGGGCAGATGATCGATCTCAAAGCGTTGATAATCCGGTAGCAGATCCGACACTAACGGCGAACGAGCCCGTAGAGTCATTAGCTCATTCATCGCACAAGATAACTGGGGTTCTTTGAGGGAGACTTTCTTTGGCGAACAAGAGCAGTGGAATCCGAAGATACGGTGTGCAAAGGATAGGGAAAACACCTACGCAATGTCCCAAAGGTAGAGCCCTCCGGAGCAGCGCTCGCTGGGTTGTAGCTGACAAGATGAACTAGGCGGGAGTACCACATAGTAGTTCTAGGTGCTGGTAAGCTTCGTACACTACGATCCTGCCGAAATATGCTGACCAGTACCGAATAGGTGGCGTTGGGAAAAGCTGTCTTACCGGTTCGTTGTGTTGATGGTCTAGCGAAAATGAGGCAGACGCTGATTTGCACCGACAGCGCAATTTGTACAGAATGTGTGGATAGAAAGCTACGATCCAACAATAGAAGACTCGTATAGGAAGCAGATCGAGGTCGATGTACGTGACCGACAGCTCCTTGTTGAAATCCGCCCCTACTGACTTCAAACAGGGCCGTCAATGTATATTAGAGATATTAGACACCGCTGGCACGGAACAGTTTAGTAAGCTACTCCTGTACCTCATTTACTCGCAAGACGCAGCTGACAACGTCCCGTCCATAGCGGCTATGAGGTACACTTACCCTTCTTCCCACCATCTCAATACCTACCTAATCCCTCCACTTTTTCCAACAGAGAACTCTACATGAAATCCGGCCAAGGCTTCCTTCTCGTCTTCTCCATCACCTCCCTCTCCTCCCTCACCGAACTAGCCGAACTCCGCGATCAGATCGTCCGCATCAAAGACGACGCATCCGTCCCCCTCGTCATCGTCGGCAACAAATGCGACCTCGAAGAAGATCGCGCCGTCTCCCGCGCCCGCGCCTTCAGCGTCTCCCAAAACTGGGGCAATGCTCCCTATTACGAGACGAGCGCGCGGCGGAGAGCGAATGTCGACGAGGCGTTTGTGGATCTCTGCAGGCAGATTATCCGCAAGGACGTGCGGGGCCAAGTTAAGGATATGGAGAATGGACGGCCGAGGGTCAGACCGCAGAGGCCGCCGGGAGGGGGGAAGGGGAGGCCGAAGCCGAAGCCGAAGCCGGTGGAAAGAAGGCCACGGTGTACGATTCTGTGAAAAAGGGAGAAGCGAGCATTCGGGTCGGGTTAGGCTGGGTGTTGGTGGAGCATTATTGGGACATGCCGTTACTTATTGGAGAGGAGCCGTGTAGATCTGTGGCTTTTAGATCTGCGGCTACTAATGGTAATTTAGATACATCCTCGTGGCTGGGGGTAGATAATCCGAATTACCTGCTACCAAACGGACAAACCGGTGCTTTGTGGATCCTCTCGCGGACCTACCTACTGTACCACAAAGCGGGCCCCTCGACAATATCACGGTAATTGCAGGCCCAAACAACACCAGAATTGAGACGTAGCTACTACCGTCAAACAAATTGATTTCCGGAAAAGCACACACGAGAACAGGAACAAATTTGCAGCACAAGATTCATAGCCAAAGCCCCTGATTCTTTTCCCAATTTTCCGATCTCGGTCATGGCCGCTCATTAGCAGTAACTCAGGTAAGGTCTGCCAAAAAAACAAAAAAAAAGGGGTCGGTTATTTAGATTTACTTTTTATATACTCGACGGAGAATTTTCCATTGTGGAGGGGGGGGGGCTCAGGAATGGATGGGCATTATGGATCGATGGATGGTGGGAGAGGACGCAAAAAAACGGAAGAACGTGAGGTCTCGAACTTGTTTGGTGGAAAGGCAGGAGTTACGGGCCTGCTGCTGCATTGTGTTTAATGGGGGTACTCTTCGGCTCGAGGCCTGTTATGGTCCTCATTCGGTCTGAGGTCTGCTGTCGAGACCGTAGTGTGGAGTGTTGATACAGAACATTCTTCAACCAGGCTCCATTGACATACTTATACATCCTACCGCTACCCAAGAAAAGTGATCTTTGTTGCTGATGTTCCGGTGGAACCCCTCAACTCACACATCCCAAGGACGGCCTCCATCGCCCCCAACCCACATCTCCTCTTCGCATCCACCCATCGCTCCCCATAGTCTCCTCACAACAACACCCCCTCACATCCTAAAAACCCCCCACCTCGTCTCCCCCTCCCTCCCCCTCCCCCCCGCCGCAGCCCTCAGCCCCTGCGCCACCACGGCCCTCGTCTGCGCCGGCGCTATCACGCCATCATCCCACAACCTTGCGCTCGAAAACACGGCCTCGCTCTCGCGCTCGATGCGCGCTTTGAGGTCTGGGTCAATGGATTTGCCGACGGCAGCCATGACGGCGGAGAGTTGGGTGGAGCCCATAACGGCGGTTTTGGCGCTGGGCCAGGTCCAGAGGAAACGGGGGGAGTAGGCGCGCCCGCTGGATGGGGATTTAGTTGGGTTGGTGTGGTAGAAAAGAGGGGTGAGATAGGATGGGTGGTTTTAAGGGACGTACCACATGCCGTAATTTCCCGCGCCAGCACTCGCACCAAATACTACCGTGAACTTTGGTACTTCCGCACATGCAACTGCCGTGACCAGCTTCGCACCGTTCTTGGCAATGCCGCCCCTTTCGGCCTCGGCGCCGACCATGAAGCCGCTGATGTTTTGGAGAAAGAGCAAGGGGATACGACGTTGGCAGCAAAGCTGAATAAAGTGCGCGCCTTTGAGGGAGGATTCGGAGAAGAGGATGCCGTTGTTGGCTAGGATGCCGATGGGTTGCGAGTGAATACGTGCGAAGCCTGGGGCCCGGCGGGTTAGGGGACTTCCAGCTATGGGGTAAAAAGGAAGAGGGTGGGGAGGAAAGTACCTGTGACGAGGGTGGTACCGTAATCTTTTTTGAACTCTGCGAACTCACTGCCGTCGACGATTCTGGCGATGATTTCGTGGGCTGGGATTTGCTTACGGAGGTTCGTGCCGACGATGCCGGCGAGTTCTTCTGGGTCATATAGCGGCTCTTTAAAAGGGACTTCTTTGGTTTCTGGCTCCGGCCAGTTGAGGTTGCTGATAGATCTTCGAGCGAGAACGAGTGCGTGAGCATCGTCGACAGCGAGATAATCGGTTACGCCTGAGATGGAGCTATGTAGTTTCCCACCGCCTAGCTCCTCGGCTGTAACTTCTTCGCTAATGGCGGCTTTGACGAGAGGAGGGCCTGCGAGGAAAATCGTGCCTTGATTTTCTACGATGATTGACTCATCGGACATTGCAGGGACATAGGCTCCACCGGCGGTACAAGGGCCCATGACAATGGATATCTGAGGGATACCTTTCGAACTCACTTGGCAAATTAGCTTTAAGATGAAACGAATAGATTGACAGATATACTTCTTGCTTGATTATAGAAAATGCGACCAAAATGCTCTTTGTCTGGGAAGACATCTGCTTGGTGGGGAAGGTTTGCTCCACCAGAGTCCACGAGGTAGATGCATGGTAGCCCTATTAGCTTCAGTATTGTTCAATTATCTGTACCAAATGTATTCATACTATTTTCCTCAGCTATGGCCTGAGCTCGTAAATGCTTCTTGACAGTAATAGGGTAGTATGAGCCTCCTTTGACTCTGTCGACAGGATGAGCCATGCTCAGCGGTTTAGTCCCATTGCCACTTACGTGCTATCGTTGGCCACAATCACACAAGAAACGCCTTGAACGGTGCCAACTCCAGTGATGATGCCACCGGCTGGTACATCTTCCCCTGGGTACATTTGCTGTCCCGCCAGCGATGACAACTCCAGAAAAGGCATTCCCGGATCTATAAGGGCAGTGATGCGACTTCGACGTCAGTCGCGTCTACCTAGATAGCCCGTGGCTCGATCGCTTACTCCCTCGGCAGCATCTTTCCCCTAGCTATATGCTTCTCCCTGGCTCTAGCCGGCCCGCCCTCTTCGATCTTCTGGTGAAGTTCTCGCATCCGCGCCATGGCCTCTCCCATTTGTCTTGCATTTTCCGTATAGTCTGCTGAGGAAACTTCGACATTCGTGGGGAGTACCGAGAGCGCAGCGGCATGGTGACCGTAAGTATGACTAGCTATTGATCGGCTAGGTTGTTGCCCGTGGAATGGCTGTTTCGCCCGGCATGATTGCCTGTAAGCTGCATAACCGGTACGGACCGTCAATCTCATCGCAACTGCGTCATCTGAGCGAACAAATTGGCTGTCCAGAACCCCAATCTCCGAAATGACTGCGCATTGATGGACATCAGTTGGGATGAACTGTCACTCTGAGGTGGAGTCAGGCGTTCAAAAGGCTGATAGCGGGATCAGCCGAACCGAACCGAGGCCCTACCTTAGAATAGTCAAAATTCCCCATGATTCTGCAAGCGATCACGTGCTATCGTGGATCAAGAGCTTCGGCTTTTCCTGCTGTTTCGATCATTGTCCACCGTATCTTCTCAATGACCGATGATATCGAGCAGACTGCCAGGGGTACTGTAGATCTCCTTGAGCAGCGGCTTCGGAGAATTGAGTACTTCCTAACGGGCCATGATCCTGCCCAAGAGTCTCTACAGGAGGCGGTCGCTGAAGGGAAAGATCGCACAGTACTGACGCGTCTGGCTAAAGTCGAGAACAGTTTGGCTAAGCTAGCTTCAAGCTCGCCCGTCGTCGAAGATCTCTTGAAGCTCTGTAAGGCATACGCAAGCTTAATGTATTTTGACTAACCTATCGACAGACAGATCCCATCCAGATATTTTCCAGCCTGCCAGTATAGCAGAAGTCCCGACATCTTTGACGACGCCTGAACTACTTGCCATTATCAGCTCATGTGCTACGTCTTACCCAACTACAGCGTCGCGCTTAACCGCAATCAATGGTTCCCCAATACCCTCAGCAGAGTCCTCTGCCTCCATGATCGCACTACATCCCAGGCTGGCACAGGTGGAGCTACGACAAGACTCACAGGGACGAGAAATAGCGGAGCTTCGGCTGCGCAGTGCCTCTATGATACAGAGATGGTACGAACTTGGTGTCTTGGCTGGAAGTGAGTGCTGGTCGGAATGGGAGGCAAGATTGAATGCTGTAGAAAGTAGAGTCAGGCGAGGGGAAACTCTGAAAGCGCTGGAAGCCAAGGCTAACAGAGCTTACGGATCATGAAGTTCAGTCACCAGGGCGAAGGTGACCATAACAAGGAGCAGCAACAACGCCCGCCCCCGTCATGGAGGATCGTCGCGTTGCCGAGCATCTGTACTGGGGCTCAAGTTTCTCCAGGAATACTAGGACTACTCTCCTGCTTCTTCCATTGACCGCCTCGGTTCCAGCCGCTGAATCTCCGAATGTCAAGCATCAAATAACTCAGAATACAGTCCGATTGGGAGAGCTTCGCCTACAAATCATGCAGTCATCGATAGAACGTGTTCAGTGTTGGTATTGCATCCGTACTCGCAGCATTATACAGGACGCTTTACCCAGTAAACCCACTGGTCGTGCTGAAATTATGCAAAGTACACATGGATCAGGTCAAACCTCAATAGTTGGGCATTGTGGTACTTTAATGAGTCCGAGGGCACGCCTTGGTCACTCACGACGAGCGGCATTCGAAGGGTTGGGCAATGACGGATTTGAAGTGTATGCACCTTGCACAGTCGCCTCTATCCATGCTCCTCTTGCCGTCAGACAAAGGCTTGTTAGGCGACAATCAACAAAGAATCAGCCACTGATAGAAATAATTATTGAATACCCGTGAGGATGGTGCATGCAGTCTTTATTTCCGTACTCCCGCTGTGGGGCTAAGCCGGGAATTATGCTACAATAATAAATAATTCCGAGAGCTTCATGTTGTGGTACCTTACAGGCAGATACATAGCAGTATCCTCAATCTTCGCGGGTATCGTGGTAGAAAGAAGCAAGAAGCAAGAAGCGTACCTAGATAGGATTCTGAGTTTCCCCACAAGGTAGTCTCTAAATATAGAAAAGTACCTAAGCTTCGGTTCTTGGTCAGTGCGCTGTTTGCGGCCAGGCCCTGGTTCCTGCTTTGTTGTGCAACGCAAAGGGAGCGGGACAGCAAGCATTGCCACCCACCCACCTTCCCCTCTCTCTCTCTCTCTCTCTCTCCCCCCCTCACGTGATGAGTCTAACCAAAGCCAACAAGTACCGTACTGGTCGCATTCTACAGGAACAAATCAAATGAGAATCTTAGAAATCTCTTCAAACCCAGTTATCTGGACTTAGAACTTGAGAGGATCTTACTCACGCGCGCCATCAAGTATCATTGACAACACTGATTCCATAGGCGTTGGTGCAGGGTTGGCATGAATTTAGTGGCGCCTACTTCCTGCTGAAACCGAAGCGACTCCTTTCACTCCTCCGAATCGAGCCTTAAACTAGTCGTCGCAAATCCTCCTTCCACCACCACCACCACCGACCTATCAACTTATAATCCCTTGCGAGCCTCGAAGCAGGATCCTGACAAACTTGCATCCCATCGGTCATCACTTTCTTCGCACTTCATTGACCAGTGCAACAGTCAGTCCTTTCTTACTACCAGAAGCTGTTAAACCGGGGCAGGCACCATCCATTCCGCAACAGACCAGCATTAATTCAACCACGAAGACATATTCATTCAGACGATTTGGGAATCCTTAAAGCATCGTCACAACAAACAACATCTTCACTGGCCTGTGCTCAGTGAATAGTTTAATCAACGCCTTGGTTTCTCTATGCCATCATACGGCAGCCTCCATTCGCCATCTCTCCGCAAGATGAATGGGAATCTGGAAGCCAACAGCCGTGCGCGCACTGGTTTTGGACGTGGATTTAGTTTTGGTAAGGGACATGTCAACAATAGAAAGGAAGAGTCACTAAGCATCGTAGGACACATTGTTGGCGACCCATTCGCACTGGCAACACTTTCTATTGCTTATGTATGTCTACATCATACCTGGATACAAACGTACAAGAACTTGGCTGATGACACATGATCAATAGCTTGCGTGGTTAATCGCCTTTATCGCATCTATTGTCTCCATCGTCCGATCTGAGTTCCCAAACTTTGCCTGGTGGACCCTCGCATACTATCTCTGCTGTATAGTCGGAGTTTTGATAGTCGTGGGGTCAGACTCTACGCAAACATACCATGTTGCTGTAAGGCAAACTCAATATGCTTGTTATTGCTTACACTGACTCTCCATAGATTGTCGGCTTCCTGGCCGCTGGCCTTGCCTTCGCAACTTCAATCATCAATGCACTAGTATACTCCTCAGATGGCGCTAAAGAAGCTGCTGCAGCAGGTTTTATCCTGCTCGCTATGGTCGGCGTAAGTACCTGCGAGGACGGTAAAGATCGATCAAGCCTAACGGACTACAGATCGTATGGATCTTCTACTTTGGTTCAACGCCTCAAGCCAGTCACCGTGGTTACATTGACTCGTTCGCATTACACAAAGAACAACGTGGCTCAACGCGCAACAGCAGACCCTTAAGCCCACATTATGCAAACGGCCGACCAGAAACAACGGTTTCAGGGAACCATGCGCCACAGATGTACACTTCCGCCCAGCTGAATGGCTTCGAGACCTCGTCACCTGTATCCGGCTACCCTGGAGGCCCAGTGGGCGTTGATAACCGCAACGCTTCACAGCCACGCTTTGGTGGACCGATAGCCACGCATTCACCAGCACAGACCCCCACAACTGTGGCACCGCTTGGTGGAATGGGCGCCGATCATCATGATCCCAGGAATGATGTTGGATCACCCACAGAATACCCATATCGGGCGAAAGCTATTTATTCTTACGAAGCGAACCCAGACGACGCAAACGAGATCAGCTTCTCCAAGCACGAAATCCTGGAAGTCTCAGACGTAAGCGGGAGATGGTGGCAAGCAAAGAAGGAGACTGGAGAGACGGGCATAGCGCCGTCAAATTACTTGATCTTGCTTTGAAGCGTATCTCAATCCTCTGTACTATGACCTCTCATGACCCACTATTTCATATTGTTTGGCACCTTCGGAAAATACTCGGGGTTGTCTTTTTAAAGCTTTATTGGTCGTAATGGCCGTTGCGTTCTCCTGGGAGGTTATGTGTACCATATGCCCCTTTCTGCGACCACGAAGGTCAGGTGCCAAATCCTAGTGGGAGATACTTCGGTTTTTAAGTCAATTTTAATCCACTAGGTGTGGAGTTTCTAATGCTAGTCTATCAGTACGTAGAGCTGTTGACGGGGGTACAATCTGTCACAGATGATACGGTGCAGCTATTTTCCAGTTCTTCACGTTCCAGAGTCGAAAAAAAACTATACTCAAGATCGTCCCTTTATACAACACGACCGAATCGAGTCCCGCGTTCTATTAATTCCTCAAGGCCTCCATGGCTCTTCCTGATTCATTCTCATCGCTTTCTATTACACATTCAATGTCCAATTCGTGGAGAGGTACTGTGCTCAAGGAACGAACCACACACAAAGTCGTCTAGGAGGCTGTTGCTACATACTTCCTCCTTTTACCCTGTATTTTTTTTAACCCACCTAGCATACTGTTGTATGCCAGAGTCTAAATACCGAGTTTCGGAAAGTCCAGCATCGATTACCTTTGTCGTTTTAATATGCCAAGTCCACGAATATCCATGGAATGGTATGGAAAGGATCCAAAGCCAGTCCATATGGAGACGGAGATGACTTGGGACAATGAGTAGCTAACACCGTGTCTCCACACTCAACGGCACATTAGGCACATTCCGTGGGCCGCTTCCAGCACAAAGAAGCCATTCCCTTGGGAGGCTGTTTCTGCTTTCCAACAAACAAAAGAAAGAACCTTATCTGCATGTTCTTGGCTTTTCAATCACGCACTGTGGAAGTATGTCATGGACTCGGAACTGCAGGGGCATCGGGTAGCGTAAGGGCAATGGAGATCCGATATCCAGGATGCTTAAGAGGGATTTCCTAGGCAAGTAACAGCAGACCAAGAGCAGATCGGGAGTCGGCACAAGGGACGACTGATAGAGCTATACAGTATATCGATACTTGCTGTAATCTTGCTCTCGAAGTCTCTCCTGACAGCGAAATGTTACCTAACGCTTGAGGCTGGGAGGTCGATAACTAGCCGGCGCAATCTTATCAGTGACGTAAGGGGAGGAGACATGCTCTAACGACCAGAACGACCTTCTTTCACGCGATCTAAAACTACTTAGAGATCAAGCTATTGATTCCTAGATATAAGGTCAGGTATGTCAGGACGACACCCACCCTTTCAGCGGAGTCAATTGTGAGTAAGGGCTGATCAGACGTGCAATGCAGCGATTCACCGTCAACATTTCCGTTGCCATACTCGCTCTTGTAGCTGGAGTTGCTCACGCTCAGAATGAAACCTTCGATTTCCGTGAATCAACCATTGAGGGCGTTCATAACGCCCTCTTTAGTGGTCTCACGTCTTGTCGAAACATTGTGGAGTCATTCATAGCCCGCGTGGAGGCCTACAATCCTACCATCAACGCCATCATCACCCTAAACCCCAATGCATTATCGAATGCGGATAGCAAAGACATGGCTCTTGCGGCTGGAAATGCCACAGGATTACTTTTCTGTATACCCGTGCTGCTCAAGGATAATTATGACACCATGGACATGAATACCACAGGTGGATGCTTGGATCTCGCAGGCTCGCAGCCAACGGAGGATGCTCCAGCAGTGACTGCTTTTAAAGATGCCGGAGCTATCATACTAGGGAAGACGAATTTACATGAATTGGCTCTGGAAGGGATTTCTGTCTCGTCCCTAGGCGGGCAAACGATTAATCCATACGACCACACCCGAACTCCAGGAGGAAGCTCAGGAGGTACTGGAGCAGCGATAGCAACTTCGCTGGCCATCTTCGGCACCGGCAGCGATACCGTCAACTCCCTTCGCAGTCCAGCAAGCGCAAATAGCCTCTTCAGCGTCCGCCCCACCCGTGGCTTGATTTCCCGCGCAGGCATCATTCCCATCTCCTTTACCCAAGACGCCATCGGTCCCATAGCTCGCAACGTCAACGACCTTGCCGTCGCCCTAACCGTTATGGCGAGTGTGGGCTACGACCTTGATGATAACACCACAGCCCTCATCCCTACATCTTCAGTCAACCTCGACTACACGGCGGCTTTACACGGCGGCTCTCTACGAGGTCTCCGTCTGGGCCTTCTTGAAGGCTTCTTCAACCGCACCGCCAGCAACGAAACCACGCCAGTCAATGCCGCCATGGATGCGATTGTCTCCGCTCTCACCGCCGCTGGCGCTACCATTGTCCCTATCCCTGACAGCATCTACAACGCCACCGCAATCCTCGCCACCTACGATACCCAACAGCTTGAATACCGGCAGGAGCTCAACAGTTACCTTCAACGCCCCTCGCTCCGCGGCATCCACCCATCAAACTTCACGGAACTATACACCAGCGGGAAATACCTCGTCATCCCCTCCCAATACTCCTACGTCAACACCGCCCTCGTCTCCTCCACAAGCAACACCACCTACGCCCCCATCAAACTCGGCATCCAAAACCTCACCACCACCCTCTTATCCATCTTCCGCGCAAACAACCTTTCCGCCCTCCTCTACCCCGAGCAGAAAAACCTCGTCGTCAAAATCGGCTCCCCCAGCCAATCCGGCCGCAACGGCATCCTCGCCGCCGTCACGGGGTTTCCCGTCGTCACCGTGCCGGCGGGGTTTTCCCCGCCGAGCAAAGACGCGCCGATTGGAGTGCCGATTGGCATGGAAATGCTGGGTATGCCATGGATGGAGGGGCCGTTACTGAATCTTGCGCGCATGGTTAGCGAGGTTAGGAGGGTGAGGAAGATGCCGGTGTTTGCCGATGGGATGGTCGAGGCGAGCGGGCAGGGGGTGCCGGTTGTGGTGCCGGATAGGGGGAATATTCCCAAGGTATATCCGATCGGGGTTAGGTAAGGGGGTTTTGGGTGGAGGGAAGATGTGCAGAGGGAAGTTGTATATATTTCTAGGTCAGTTGTCGATTATGAAAATGTTGATGGGTACTACGTAGTTAAATTCCAAAACGAAACATCTAATCCTTGGTAGAGTACGCTTCTCTACCGCAGGCTGTATTGAATAATCCATCCAGTGTCGTCGGATATCTTCACGATACTCAAGCGTTTTTCCAATCGATATGATTTCTAAAGTCTGGTGTGACTTGTCGAAAATTTGCTCTTTTTTTATTACGCTCTAACAAATTCCAGTCGTGACTGCCGTTACTCGTGATATTAATCGCATCCTTAACTCCTAGGGTATACGCTCTTCCTTCATTACAAGATGCTCAATCAGAAGTGTCATTAGTAGGAGCTTCCGCAACAGGCTCGAGGTCCAACCCGCAAACAGCCATCCTTTGCTCTCGATATCTTTCGTATACGTCAACCCATGCTTTCCGAGGCTGGAGCTGGCCAGGCCTTGCCAGATCCAGCCTTTCCCTGGGCGCATCAAATTCCGGGCCTGGCATGAGCGGATCGGATAATTGGACATAGGACGTGACGTCTAGGAACTCAGTAGCATCGAATCGATCACTCTCCAAGTGCAGGGCTGAAGTCCTTGCGACTAGGTGAACTTTGTCTCCAGCAAAGTCTGTCATGAGTGGAATATTTTGAAGATATTCCTCTTCTGAGTAATTTCCCGCAGCCAATGATGGCCCCACGTCTCGAACGGCTTTGGTTGACGGCTGAAACAGTAACACAGATGGGGTTGTGCTATCGTCTTGGGTATTCGCGGAGATGCCCAAACTTGGTGTTTCCATCGGTAGCGTGAATAGCATGTCGATTCCCCCAGAGTTGAGAATCAACCCGGAAGGTGGAAAATAGACGACACGGTTGAACGATGTCAGAGAAAATAAAGACACCAAAGGATAGGTTGCTTCCGCGGCTTCGAAAAATCATTAGCGTTTTCCTTAAACACGACCAGAGAATAGCATACCTTCACCCACGCCCAGCATGGGTTCGATCGGCTGCAGCATTACTCGATATCGGCTCGCAGCATTCCTCAGAAGTCTCATACTCGTCTCAAGCTGCGAATCCGATTTCTTCCGATCAGAGCTTTGTTTATTCCAGGTCTTCGGATACAGAATTATCCTCTGCGCCATGCTTTCTTCGCGCTCAAGGGCCGCAAAAAGTATGACTGCGTTGCAGACATGTATGTGCTCCCTGACAAGTTGGACATATGCCACTTTTGCCCATCCTCCTTTCGGTCTGTTGCTTGCAAGATATTTGTCGTAGAATGAGTGGCCTGGTGGTGTCCCGAAATGTTTGGCTAAGACAGGGCTTGGAGGCAAAGTCGGTACGGGTAGAGGCGGAGGCTTTATCGCTGCCTGAATACTTCGCACTGTCTGTTGTTGGAGCACATAGCCGGATAGAAACAGTAGAGATGTGAATATGAATACTTCCAAGATATTAGTGTAGATTCTGAAATTTGATAAGCTGTAGACTTACCAACTCCAGATGAAACGGCCATAGATATCTGGCTACTTGTGAGCAACATGACTGGGTATCTGTACAATCCACAATTCAATTATTGACATACAACTCGCAGCTGGGTATTAACATCGCCATAGCGAACGATTAATCTAGAAGTCCACCGTGTTGATTGGTTTGATTGTCAAATTCGATTGGCGGGGCAACACAGCAAAAAACTTCCACATTTCGTCAACCACATCCCGGAATTTCGGTCTCAGCCAATAGGCCAACCTGTGAGCCATCAAAGGCTCCACAAATTACCATGGCGCATCAGGCTGATGCGAAGCGTATGCTCGACGAGCGTGGATACGAAGGCCAAGCAATCCACAACCAGAACCCAGCGCATTTACTTGAAAAAGCAGTCCGCGACCGAATCACCGAGTCCTACTACTGGAAAGAGCAGTGCTTCGCGATCAACGAAGCCACATTATGCGACCGAGCTGTGGATATGACCTATCTAGGGGGTACGTACGGGCAGCAGAAACCAACGCCCTTCATCTGCCTGTGCCTCAAGCTTTTGCAGCTCATGCCGGAGCGGGAAATTGTGTTGGAGTACTTACACCAAACCGACTTCAAATACCTCTCCGCGCTCGCGGCATTCTATGTACGCTTGACTTTTGAGCCAAAGGATGTCTACATGACGCTTGAGCCTATGCTTGCGGATTACAGGAAGCTGCGGAGGCGGACGAAAGATGGGGGATACTCGCTCTCATACATAGATCAGTTTATTGACGATCTGTTGACTAAGGACAGAGTGTGTGCTACGAGTCTACGAAAATTACCTCCTCGATCGCTGCTTGAAGATCTGGGACAGTTGGACATGAGAGAAAGTCCGCTAGGCGAAGAGCTTGATGGCATTGATGATGATGAGGAAGATATCACGGTTGACAATGAACGTTCTGCGCCTGCGACCAATGGAAACGGAGCAAATCATTCTGAAAGTGATGATTAAAATCCAATCTAGATGGGTTTCTCGTTATTCAGGATCTCTTTTAGAGATCGGAGAAAGGTGTTTTCGGAGTATGTTGACGATAAAGGCTATACACCGTTTTCCATTCGCACAACGCGTCTGCCATTACCTTGCCGCCTAGTAGAACTCTCTGGCTGCAAACCGCATCTCACTAGCCCCAACATCGAAGACCGCCAAAACGTTTTTCAAAAAGACGTCTCCCAAAATAGACAGTCCTCCTGTGCCGGCATCATCTACACCTGAGATGCATGTCCCATTACCGCTGGGTAGGACCATATCGAGTGCATTGATGTAGAAAATCTGCTTCCCAATTATGACACCAAACTTTGGAGCTCTCGCAAAACACTGCACAACATATGCCCCTTGTTTTGGGTCATAGACAGCAGGTGGAACGAATAATGCATTCACCGCATTTGCAATACCCGTCGGAAGGTAGATCAATGTGGTCCCGCTGTCGACGATGAGTTGCACTTTCGAAGGATCGCTCGGCTTCGCTAAAGAGTTTGGCCAGTTTCCGTGGGTCCATTGCGTTCTCTCACTCCCTTGGTAGCTGAAGCCATCGACGGTAATGGTGTAGAATTGGTACTGAGGAATTCCATCGATTGGATTCGTGGATCCAAACCGTGTCATTGTGAGGAGCTGGAATGGCGCACTCGCAAAAAATGGTGAGAAAAGGACAGGTGGTAGACCTCCTATTGCCATGACTCCTCCAGAGGTACCTCGATCGATTGCAAGGCTAAATAGAGGAGCGACGCGGCCTTCGCTATACATGTTGGTGAAGATTGGGTTGTACACGACTTGAGTGGCCTTCGAGTCAAGAGTGGGATTGGATCCCGTGTAGGCACTCGTGAGGATAGGAAAAGATAAGCCTACAAGACCGCTCGATATGCCATCGCCGAACCAGGCCGCGTAGTCAACGACAGCTACCTGTTGGTTTTTCACTTCAATACCAGCCAATGTCACCCTTTCGGTCCCAACGATGCCAGTCAGAACCTCGCCGTCTGCGTAGGAAATATTGAAGTTTTCATTCGGGATTTCATTGAAAGTGGACGAGATGTTGTATGTCGGCCCAAATGCGCAATAACTTTCTGGCTCAGGGTTTCCCGTTGCCACGTCAAAGCAATGGAACCCCGTCTCAGCGAGCCACGTATCACTACTTCCTGTATCGACGACTGCTTGGAATGACTCGGACCCAAACATTATTCCTGCAAGGAAGACTTGGCCTTGTTCGACTGATGTCAGCGGAGTAAAGCCGTATATTCCATTGACCTGGTTGCCCTTGCGGATTGACGCCAGATACGCCGCGCTGAGGGATCCACTCTTCCGTGTCAGGGAAAGCACGTTTGGAGACGCTACATCTGGACTCGGCGCCTTGAAAGCAGCAGGCTGATGCCCTCCAACAACGAACTTCTTGGTACCGGGACTAGCAGCATCACTTGGTATTAGAAGCAATCCAAGACTCAGAGTAATTGAGAAAAGTTTTGATGAGACGTGCATTTTCAACTTCCACCTTAAGACGTAGGATTTTGATCAAGCTAATTGACATCTAAATTCGCAACGCCGAGGTGGAGAACAGCGAAGATATCTGTATAGCTCATCTATAATTATACTTCGGCAAGCGGAACATGATGTTCTTATATGCTTAAGACGATAACGCATCTACGGCATCTTGAACGCTATGTATACATGTGGAAGGCAGAAATCCCCCAGCAAATACATCTCTTGACCGATAAGCAAATCGATAAAACTGCTTCTCATAATCGACTGTTGAACTATCGGAGGGCGTGCGTATCGATTGGTGGGAGTGTGGAGTTGGTAGTCCAGAAGTGGCAGGTGGTCACGAAGACGAAAAACCACTGCCGTAATTGTCGATCGAGATTTTAGCTATAGATTACTAGTGAAGCTTAATCAAGATAAACATGTCGAGTATAAGGCGATCTATGAAACGGTACGATTATCTGGTAAAAATGGATCTGGTGTAGTGAGTAGTAGTTGATTCTGGTCCTGAAAGGACTGAGCGAGATATCGCGCTAGCCATTTCCAGACCAAACCCTCGCCAGTCCTCCACAACATTTCTGTCCTCCACATCCGCGATCCCAGCATCCATCTTCTCCTTTACTCCGCCATTCCTACTCTATAGATCATCTTCAACTTTTCCACCCGCAACCGCAACCATGGCAAGCCCCCCTCCCCACCCCCCTCCCTCCCAAATCTAACCACCCCCGCCCCCCCCCTAGGCCCGCAACTCCGAAAAAGCGCAATCAATGCTCTTCCGCTTCCGCGCCGCCCAAGCCGCGGACCTAGGCATCATCGACGCCGGCCGCACGCGCCGCCCCCGCGCCATCACCACCCTGACCTCGATCCCCGCCTGCGAAAAATGGCGCGGCCAAGTCCTCAAAGAAATCTCGCGCAAAGTCAGCAAGATCCAAGAATCGTCCCTCAGCGACTTCCAGATCCGCGACCTCAACGACGAGATCAACAAGCTGATGCGCGAGAAGCACGTCTGGGAGGTGCAGATCCGCGGGCTCGGCGGGCCCAACTACATGCGCGGCGGGCGCGTCGTGGACGATGAGGGGAAAGAGATCCCCGGCGGGGGGAGGGGGTATCGGTATTTCGGGCGGGCGCGGGAGTTGCCGGGGGTGAGGGAGATGTTTGAGGGGAGGGCGGGGAAGGCGGCGGAGAAGCCGTTGGAGGGGCGCGCGGATTTGAGGATGAAGGTCGATGCGGCGTATTATGGGTATGGCGCGGATGAGGAGGAGGAGGGGTTGGTGGGGTATGAGAGGAGG
>JAABVA010000533.1_pt1 | contig 48030 bp, 51 predicted proteins | sample 5560331 | NCBI WGS metagenome assembly JAABVA01 (sample SAMN12812661, study PRJNA571458) | rock metagenome | isolation source: Antarctica rocks | place: Antarctica: Victoria Land, Mt New Zealand sud | collected 2016-01-07 | reverse complement strand
GCGCATGCAGGCAGGTCGTCGGTTGCTCACCCATCGCCTCCAGCAAACGCGCGCCAACGCGGCGAAGACGCGCATCACCGAACCCACCAAGATCTTCCTGAACCATGAAGCCGACCTCTTGCCAATGATCGAGGCGACAGGATCACACCTCAGATCCAAGAGAAAGTCGTTCCGCACTTATGCGAACCCCGTAGGGGCTGAGGTCGTGGCCAAAAACCCCAAGGACGCCCTGGACAAGCCAAAGCGGCGGACCCTGTGGCGAGGTATGCGCTTCGTCATGAGCGCGCCCGCCGCCTGCTTTGGCGGCAAGCAGATCCGTGAGAACGCGGGATACATAGGCGACTTGGTGCAGCTGATCCGGACTGGACCTGGAACGGACCCCCGGGTCCGTTTGTCCAAGGGTCGGAACCTCGATGTCCTGTCCATGGCCTGGGACGCGCAGGTGCCACCGTCTGAGATCGAGCGCCAGCTCGACAACCGGCGGAGGCAATCGGCACGTTCGACGCTGTGCTATCTTACAGGAGCCGTGTTGTTCCTGGTGGTGGGGTTCTACCACGCTGCGGCGGCGTTGCCGGCTTCGCCCAGCCTGCTCTATGTGGTGGGAATGGGTGCCATCTGCTCCTGCTTTTTCCTGCTGGCCTTCTACCATGCCTTGGTGAACTGGCAGATCCGCACCCGGCGGCTCGGCACGGCGCGCGAGTTCCTGCACGCTGGCGAGAGCTGGTGGCCGAGTTGATGGCGGTGGTGTCGCGTAGGTGGTGGAATCGGGTGGCGGCGTAGTCTCCGGTTCGTTGCAACGAGCCATGCCGGCGTTTCAGCGCCGGCGGAGACCACGCCATGGAACAGGGTAGCACAACGAGCGAAGCGGCTGACACGGGGCTGTTTGCGGGGGACGCCTGGTTTGACCCGATCGAGGCGGGCATCCGGGAGCGCGTCCGCGGGTTTATCGAGGAGCTGCTGGAGCAGGAGCTGACGGCGTCGCTGGGGCGCGGCAGGTCCGAGCGGGTATCTGGTGAGCCGAAGGGCTACCGGAACGGCACGCGGGAGCGGCAGTTGCTGGGCAGCTTCGGCCCGGTTGCGGTCGAGGTGCCCCGCGCCCGCATGGCCGCGGCTGACGGCGGCACCACGGAGTGGCGCAGTGCGGCACTGCCCCGCTACGCCCGGATGACCCGCCAGGTCGAGGCGTTGATCGCCGGAGCCTACCTGGCTGGCACCAACACGCGCCGGGTCAAGCGCGCGCTGGCCGCGCTGTTCGGCGGCGCGGTGGGCAAGGACGTGGTCAGCCGAACGTGGCGCAAGGTGCGGACCGATTGGGATGCCTGGAATGCGCGCGACCTGGCCGACGAGGACATCGTGCGCCTGATCCTGGACGGGACCGTTGTGCGGGTGCGCCTGGACCGCAGGGCGACGAACATCTCGCTGCTGGTCGTGCTTGGCGTGCGCCGCGACGGGCAGAAGGTGCTCTTGGCCGTCAAGAACATGGGGGGCGAGAGCGAGGCGGCCTGGCGCGCCATCTTGGATGGCTTGGTCGGGCGCGGCCTGCGCACGCCGGAGTTCCTCATCACCGACGGCGGGGCCGGCCTGGAGCGGGCGCTGGCGGCGCTGTGGCCCGACGTGCCGGCGCAAAGATGTACGGTCCACAAGCACAGGAATCTGTTGGCCCATGCGCCGGACGCGCTGCATGAGGAGGTCACGGCCGACTACACCGACATGATCTACGCCGAGACCGCGAAGGAGGTGCAGGCCAGGCGTAAAGCGTTCCTGCGCAAGTGGCGGCTGCGCTGCCCGGCGGTGGCCACCAGCCTGGAGGAGGCCGGAGACCGCCTGTTCGCCTTTCTCCGCCTGCCCCCGGCGCAGTGGAAATCAGCGCGGACCACGAACGCCATCGAGCGCCTGCACGAGGAGTTCAAGCGCCGCATCAAGACCCAGACCGTGCTGCCGTCTGCCGAGACCGCGGCGATGCTGTTCTGGGCCTTGATGGCATCGGGTCAGATCATCATGCGCAAGGTGGATGGGTGGCAGACGCTCGGCGAGAAGCTGGCCGATCCCATGCCGGTTGACCTCGCCGCCTGAGCCAGGCAACCATCACCACGCCGGAGACGTGCCAGTCAGGCCATTTCCACCAGACTCGCGACGCCACCTTGATGGCTGCGCTGGTCAAGCCGGCCCGAGCGCGCAAGCCCAGGCCGGCTTCTCTCCCGACCCTGACCGAGCGCATGGACGATGCTGCAGGGGAGATGTTCCTTCAGTCGCTCGCTCTGGTTCGCAAACGGGTCAAGGAGATGCGGACCAAGCCCCGGCGGGTGAACGCACCTGCTTGGGTGTCTTATCCCTGCACGGCCGGAGCCGAGGCCGTGCGGGAGGAGAGTGCCGAGACGCCGGGCACGCAGTGGTTTGGCTACCTGCTGACCCTGGTGGAGCTGAGCGACGACTTCCTGGCCACCCAGCCCCTTGAGGTGCCAAAGCACAGCTGGATGCTGTCCATCAGTAGGGAAGGGCGGACGCTGGCCATCACCAAGGGAGCGGCCCGGACCCACGAGGAGGCGCGCGCCCGGGTCGAGGCTTGCTGGCGCACTGAGATGGGCGCAGGAGCGGACGGATAGGGCGCAACCCTATCCTCCGCACGTCGTGTCAGAACGTGCCTGGCGGTCCCCCGAACGGGGACCGTCCTGCCCCGGTCGCCCACGGCGCTCCCTCATAGTCCGGCCGGCCCCATTCGGTGGCTGGCTCGCGCGGGCGGACGATCCCTGCGTTGCGGTCCACCACGGGCGGGCGCCACGTTGCGCGGGCGTCGCCATAGGCGGCCGTGGGATCGTAGAAGGGGTGCTTGATGGGTGGCGCGGCTGGTGCCGTGTAGTCGGACACCGACCGGAGATTGCCGCCACTGCCACAAGCGGCAAGGGTCAGAAGCAGTGCCGCAGCAGCTGGCGCGAAGATGTTCCGCATAATGCCTCTCCAAGGTTGGAGCGCACCATGCGTGAGGGCGATGCGAACGGCGTCAGCCGCCTTGAAGCCGATCAAGGCATCTGCGCACGTCATCGCAGAGAGCCTTGTGTTCGGCGACCCGCTGAGCTTCGGCCAGCCGATCCCTCAAGCCTTCGCCCCAGGCTATCAGGTCAGACACATGCTGCCGGAGGTTCGCGCCGTCCTGTCTCAGGCCGGCATTCTCCGCAATCAGCGCGTCGGCATATGCGGCGACCTGGTTGAGCTGCTCCCACAGGTGCTGCCGGTCCTCGTTGGCATCGTGCAGCGCGGCCTCGGCGCGGTGCTGCCGTGCAACGGCCACCCAACTGGCCGTGTCATCCCTCGGCTGCCCTGCTGCGATGTAACCCCATGCGAAATCGCTGACATACAGCTCCGTCACCGCTTACCTCCTCTGCCTGCGGCTGGAGGTGTCACCTCGGATGCCGCCTGCAGCGTGCTGTCGTTGCCCAAAAGCTTGGGTCCCCCGTTCTCCGCCGACTTGCTGCCGTCGGCAAGAGCGCGTGTTCCGCCACCGCCACCGCCACCGCCACCGCCACCAGGTCGGCCGGCCTTCGTGGCGCTCTGCAACATCGCACTCGTGCCGCCCTGTATGCCGCGCAAGGACGCATTCATGCCCACCATGCCGGCGTCCGCGGCGAAGCGGTCCATATCGACCCGGTTGGCCGGCTGCAGCCCGATCATCTTCACGACCTGGTGGGGAAGCTGGGAGATCAGCCGGAAGGACATCAACGCCACCGTCATCTGCAGCAGCACGAACATGCAGAGCAGGACGACGACGCCGAGCAGGTTACTGACGAACCATCCGTTCTGCAGCACGAAGCCGGCCGCCACGCCGAAGCCCTGCAGCGTCAGCCAGCTGATCGCCGTGTAGATGAAGTAGCCCAGGAACAGGCCGAACAGCATCAGCACCGGGCGGAACAGGATGTTGAACAGCAGGCCGTATCCCTCGATGCCGCGCCCGTGCAGGCCGTCCCCCTGCCAGGTCAGGTGCGCGAACGCCCAGAGGGGCACCGCGACCACGGCCTCGCACACCAGGATGAGCCAGCCGGCAACGCCGGCGATCCACATGATGTAGGGGATCATCGGCAGCACGAAGGCGAGGATCAGCCCGGGGATCAGCATCGCCATCAAGCCGTAGAAGATCGGCGTCGCCAGGAAGGTCATTATGAGGTGCCCGGTCGCGGTGGCCGCAGCCCCGGCCCAGTTGAACGTCACGAACTGAGCTGCGGTCAGCCCTGTGCTGGCAAGGGTGGAGGACAGAAGGCCCGCGAGGCCGAGCGCGACCAGGGAGGTGTTGATCAGCAGGTGGCCGAGCGAGATCATGGCGAGGATCGGGTCGGTCCATTGGCTCTTGCCCATCTGGCTGAAGCTCATCAACTTGCGCAGGAAGCCCTCGTTGAAGCCGATCTTCCGCGTGACCTGCTCGATGGCGCCCGCACCGTCCTCGCTCGGGGTGGCGCCGGAGAAAAGGTTGGCGTTGCCGGCCGGCGTGTCCCGGGTGTCCGTGGTCTGCACGTAGGTGTCCAGCTTGGCCTGGAACGCCCGCACCGGGTTCATGATTGGCAGCAGGTCGTTCAGCAATCCCTCGCCGAGGCCCTGGTAGCTCGGCGTGTTCACCGTGGGGGTAGCTGCCAGCAACGATAGTGTCTGACCGTTCAGGCGGGAGATCTCCAGGTAGTAGGCCGCGGCCTGTGTCCAGCCCAGTGCCGCGAGCTTGTTCTGGCCTGCTTGCAGGCCGATGCCGCCGTCGCGGGCAAGGCTGGCATCCTTCATGGCGGCGTTCAGCGCGCTGGTGATGGTGGTGGCGGCCGTGGTGAGCTGCTGCGTGTAGTCGTTCGTCGCTTGGACATAGGTGCCCATGAGATCGTTGAGCGCCGAGGTCTGCCGAGTCTTCCAGACGTTGGCCGCGACCTTCTCGGCGTCGGTGCGGATTTCGCTCAGCACGTAGCTCAGGGTCGCCTGCTGGGTGCCGGTCATGTCCACGTTGACGCCGGCCAGGGTGTTGCCGGTGCCGGGCACCCGCACGGTGACGGTGCCGCAAACGGGGGAAGCCGTCTCGTTCCCGGCCGCGAGGGAGTAGGACCAGGTGACGTAGCCGCCTTGCCCCGCTTGCCCGCCTTTGGTGGCCTTCGGCAGCGGCACCATGTTGGGGTTCCCGGACGCCTGGTTGATGATGGCGCGGCAGAACTCCGTCTGGATCAGCCCGGCGACGATGGCCCTGGTGCCGGGGATCATGGGTTGCGCTATCGGCATGGCGTCGGGGCCGACCGCCTTGACGGCGTTGGCATACACTGCCCGCCCCATGCCGATGCCCCACTTGGCGACTTGCACCACTGCGCTCTGGCCCAGGCTGAAGCCGCTGTTCACCGGCAGCATGAGGATGATGGCGAAGAACAGCCGGACCGGCGCCCACGAGCTGGTGGAGTTGCTCAGCACGCGCCCGGTTTCGCCGGCGCGGACGATCTGGATGATGGTGGTGTAGGCCACGAAGGCAGCGGCGAGCGCCATGACGTAGCCGGTGAGCTGGCCCAGCATGACGCCGATCACCGTCTGTTCGGCGCCGATCGAGGTCGCTCCCGTCGCTGCCGTGGTCGGGAACACGCTTGCCAGCATCTGCGCGGACCAGTCGTCGGCAGGCTGCAGGGATGACCAGGTGGCGGCAGAGCCGGGCGAGGCGTTCTGGGCATAGGCGGACTGGGCGAGTCCGCACGCCAGCGTCAGCAGGAACAGGGGGGACCAGAAACGGCGCATCGCATCCTCGCAGTGCATGTTCCCTGCGAGGATGCGCGGCCAGGACGCGAACGGCGCCGCTGGTTCTGCTACATCGAGGCGCTAGGCGAAGGGCTTGGCCGAGCCGTCGCCTGCGCCTCGACGCCGGCCGCCTTTCCGAATGCCTGCTCGACCTTCGCCACGGCCTTGCGCAGCAGGTCGGCCAGCTTCTGCGCCATCTCCGCCATGGCGTCCTTGCCGGCCTCCCGACCGGGCAGATTGGACGCCTGCTCGCCAAGCGTGGCGTCCATCTGCTCGAAGCGACCATCTGCCGCGGCTGGATCGAGCTTGCGGCTGTGCAGGTTGTTGGCCACCACGTATCGGTCTGCTGCGAACTTGTCGGCGGTGTCGGTCACAGCCTTGTATGCCGCCCCTGCCGCGGGACTGCGGAGCGCGGCATCGAAGTCGGCACGCTCCGTAGCGTAGCGCCCTCCTGGCCGCATCTCGCCGATGACGGCAGGCATGCCGCCGGGGTCCTGTGCAGCCACCCCTTCCAGCTTGCTCATGATGCCGCGGCCGGGTCCGTTGGTGAACTGTTCCATGGCCGCCAACATGGCGGTTCCAGACTTCTCCGCATTCTGGACTAGGCGCTCTGTCCTGCCATCGGCCAGCCGTTGCTCGAACTGGGCAATGCGCTGGCCGATGGCCGGAACCGGCACGCTCCATGGAGCGGGATCAAGGGATCGCGTGTTGCGCGTCGAGGATACGATCCTCTCAGCCACACCGTGGGACTGCGTCTGCACGGCTTCCACCTGTGGGCGGGGCTGTCCAGCGGCTGTGTTTGTAGCAGGTTGGGTGGTTACAGTTGCGTCAGTGGCTCTGTTTGCCGCAGCGGCCTCCACGGTAGCCGTCGCTTGTGGTTGGCCACTTCCTGGAGACGGCACGGCGTTGACGCGCTGCTCGATGCTGGCCGCGCCAGCGGGTGTTCCCGGCTCCTTGGCGGATGGCATCTTGTTGACCGCATCGCTTATGCTAACGGCCACGGCCTCTACTTGTGGGCGGGGCTGTCCAACGGCTGTCTTTGTAGCAGGTTGGGTGATTAAAGTCGCGTCAGTGGCTCTGTTTGCCGCAGCAGCCTCCACGGTAGGCGTCGCTTTTGGTTGGCCACTTCCTAGAGACGGCAGGGCGTTGACGCGCTGCTCGATGCTGGCCGCGCCACCGGGTGTTCCCGGTTCCGTGGCGGATGGCATCTTATTGATCGCATCGCTTGTGCTAACGGTTACGGTCTGTTCGGCGGCGGGCCTGTCCTGGTCGCCCGGCATAGTAACCTTCCGCCCTGTTTGGGAAGCGACATCGTCATTGCTTACGATAGCTTCTGGTGCGCGAACGACGCCAGAGCGTTTTTCCAGGACCTCAATCATATTGAACACCTCCGGTAATTCCCGGGCGGGGTCAATTCGCGCGACTTGTTGCGCCGCCCTGCGGATGTCGAGGACCAGTCCGCGGTCGTCCAACTCGGCCGTCTTGGCGACCAGAGCCTGCATGCGCTCGTTCTGCAAACCGGGGCTGGTGCCCGCGAGCATCGTCAACTCCGTGCGCAGCTCCGGCGGCATACTGATCGGCTTGCCCCCGCTATACTTCTCTAAATCCTGAACCGCGTATGCCGCACCGGTGCGGTACGATGGCTGGCTCAGGCGCTCTGGCTCAGCAGCCTGCTCGGCTAGCTTGCCAACCATCCCGGCAAGGTCTGGATTGAGCAAGGCAAGCTTAGTGTCGGTGGCGACCCGGTTCATGAGTGTGATGACGTCATGAAGTGCATCATTCGGCTTCCCTAGCGTTGTTGCCGGAGAGACGATTGGAGGTAGTTGCACCTTCTCTGCAGCGTTCGATCCGTCAGACATTGTGAACTTCTCCTTTCTAAACGTATGCTGCTCGTGGTTGGCACTGGCTTATTGCGACGCCATCTGAGGCGTCGGAATAGCCGGTGCTGCCCGAAGGTTTGCAGTGGCCGTTGCAGCAAGTTGTGCGGCATCTACTGCACCATTTTTCTGAAGAACAACAAATATTTGCCACAGTATGTAGTTCGTCATGGCCTGTTCAGACGCTATCTCGACTAGCACCGATTTCTGCGGCATTCCTTGCAAACCCGCATGATATGCAACACCACTGATGCGCCGGTTTACCTCAAGTTCTTGAGCCTGAACCCATGACGCCGTTTCCATTGCCGGCAATCCTTGAGCTTGCAACTGCTGCTTCTGGCCCGACGTAAGTACAACCGAACTGGTGCGCGAAGCGATAATGTCGTTCAGAACACCGTTTGCCAACGACATCTGGGCATTGTACCCGCGCCGTTTTGCCTCCGCTTCCTGACCGGCAACTGACGCAAGCTGCGCGCCTCTCAGAGCTGCTGGCGGGACAGGCTCGATCAGTGTCCGAGCATAATCATTAGCAGCGTTGATGCCGTCCTGGTCGGGATAAGAGAGACGACCCAGAAGACTGGTAGAGCCTTGGTCCCCGTTCTCGGTCTTTTTATTTGCGTTACTGCAAAGCCCTGCCTGCTGCTCGTTTTGTGAACAATAGCGCGACAGGTGCATCTGATTAGCGGCAGCGGTAGCCTGCCCCTGCCCTGCCCAAGCCGGCGTGTCTGGCCTACCCTGGCTGCGCTTGTCGGTTATGTTACTAATGCTTTGAGACACTTTCCAAGACTGTCCTGCGGACACCGCGATGGTCTGCCCGTCATCTAAGGCCGCACAAGCCTGTGGCGTCACGACGTGTTCGTCGCGGATTTGCGCGTTGCGCAGGTCCCGAGCGTTACGGGCCATGACGGTGTTGGAGGCGTCCGCAATCTGCTCCTGGGCACCTATTGAAGCCTTGGCGTAGTTGGCGCTCTGCGTGAAGCCAGCAGTCAGTTTGTCACTTATGAGGTTACCCATGTTGGTAACCTTATCGCCGATCAGGCTGCCTATGTTGGTCACGGACTTCTCGACGTTCGTCACCGCGGTGGTGATCATATTTTGCGCTTGCTGCAGCAGGAAATGCGTTATCACGTCGATGGTCGGCAGGTCTGCAAAGGCGGGGCCTGCGGAAATCATGGCACCAAGGACCATGCCTGCCGTTGTTGCGAGAAGATACTTGCGCGTCATGGTGCTGGCTCCTTATTGGCCATTGCCGGACGGCAGGGGGTAGCCAGTCGGCCCCTGCGCCTTGCCGTTGATGTACAAACCGCCGCCGTTGTTGCCGACGCCAACGCCGACGCTGCCGATCGCGGCCCCGCCGCCGCCGAAGCTGAGCTTCGGGCAGAAGGTGCCGCCGCCAAGGCCGCCAAAGCCGATGTTGAAGCCGGTCACGGTCAACCCGCATTGCGCAGACCCAATGGCGCTCTGCCACGCGCTCTGCACGGTCGAGCAGATCTTGCCCTCCACAGAGTTGAGCAGCGAGGTGGGATCGAGAAGGTTGGTGAGCACGTTCAGGCCGACGCCCTTGAAGAAGTTATCGAGGCAGCTGAGCTGGGTGACACTCTGCGGCGGCCTGATGGACTGGTCGTCCGCGTTCACGCGCGCTGACATGCCTGCCGCTGCGGCCTGGGCGAGCGCGGTGCAGCCGGCGGTGTCGTCCGAAGCGCCCTGGGCGAACACGAGGCCGGGAAGGCAGGCCAGCAGCACTGCCAGGCTAGGACGGCGCATCATGCTGTTCCCTCCGCTTGCCCGGCGACCTCGCAGGCGGTGAGCAGGCTGGCGATGCGCTCCCGGTCGAAGATGCGGCCGAGTAGTGCGTTGCGATGCAGCGCCTGGATGTTCCGGCGTAGGACCGCACCTTCCCCGGAAGGGTCATCGGTGAGGTAGGCCGCCGCGACCAGGTTGTGCTCCGGCATCGGCGGCGAACCCAGCCAGTCGAGCAGCCGCAGGCACCGCGGCTTGTCGATGTGCGTCAGCAGCACGCCGAGACGCTCCCGCACCGGGGCGTTCCGGAGCAGGCGGCTCAGGCGCTGCGGGTCACCGGCCTGGGCGGCGTCCAACGCCTGCCCGAGCTGGACCAGCAGGGGTTCGGTGCCCTCTGGCATCGAAGCGGCTGGGGAAAGGAGGGCGGCCGCGTTGTTCGGGTCTCGCTTGGTCAGCCACTCGGCGACCGCTTCTGCATTCAGGTTCGGCATGATCCTCTGTCCATTGTGACGGGAGGACAGGATCACCCCTGCGGATGCGAACGGCGCCGAGATTTTACGGGCCGATCAGTACGCCCCGGGGCGTGACGACGGCGCGGAGGCGAAGCGGCTGGACGACGGCCGTGATGACCTGGTTCCAGGGGCGCCCGCCCGACCAGTCCACCAGGGCGTCCTGGTCCACGTCCGGCGCGAAGCTGACCGGCAGGCCAGCGGGCACGATCTGGCGCGCGGTGAAGGACAGCGGGATTTGCCGCCCGAAACCGACCGCCAGGGGAACCCTGTGCCGGACGGGCGTCTGAACCCGTCTTCCAAGGCCGGCCGAAGAGGGAAGGTGGCTGGCCGGGAAGGGGGGGGCACCTGCCTCCGGTTCCGCCCCCTGGACGCGAAAGTCGGCGTTGGCCGGGTGCCCGCAGAGGCAGGCGGCGATCAGAAGCGGCAACGTGGTTGGGACGCGCATGAGGGCCTCATCGGGTGGTCCTGTCCTACTGCGGCTTCCGGACGCGAACAGGAACTCTCTCCACGCCAACTAGACACAGCATTTTCGTTCGCGTCGCCAACCGTGGCTATAGAAGCCGGCGCGAATTTGTAGGATGGACAGAGCGTAATGATACCAACCGCCTTTGACTCTGACCTGTCATCGCGAGGAGCGCAGCGACGTGGCGACCCAGGAACCATAGGCGCGGCCCTGGCGGCCCCTGGATTGCCGCGTCGCAAAGGGGCGGCTCGCAATGACAGCCTGATGCAACAGGTCAGAGTCAGAGGCACTTGGTATGACATCAGACCTTCACGGGCGGATCTTGCCATGACCCGAGACAAGGAGCCGCAGTTCCTGCCGGCATCTTCGACACAGGATGGAGCGCCAGGGGCCGACGCCTCGGCTGACAGCGCCTTGCAGGCCGGCGAACAGGAACTTGAAGAGGAGGCCCCCAGCGACCACCACCAAGTCACCTACGTCTATCGCCACAACATCGCGCGCAACATGAAGCGCCTCCGCAAGCTGCAGAAGCTGACCCAGGCCGACCTTGGCTACCTGACCGGCATTAGCCAGGCTCAGGTTGCCGTGCTGGAGGTCGCCAAGGTGGACGCCAGCCTCAGGTCGCTGACCAGGGTCGCGCAGGGACTCGGGACGGACCCGATGACCCTGCTGTCGGCACCGCCCAGCATGGAGGAACCTGGTGCGCCCTCCGCCGAACAGTCGCAATCCGAACCGACGAATCCTGAGACTGCTGACCAAGAGCTGCAGCACGGGAGCGAGGCAGGCCCCCAGCCACCAGCCACTCCCCAGTCGTCCAGCAGCGCCGAAAGCGGTCCTGCCGAGAGGGAGCGCAGCAAGGCAGCGTCCCGGGACCGTCCCCAGGGAGCGGGAACTCCGTCCGGCCCCGAGGCTGTCCTCAATTCCCTCGGCCAGGGCCTGAACCTGTCAGCGGCGAAGCACATCGCCGGCGCGGTCCACAGGCGCCTGGAGGCCATGGAGCGCAGGCACGGGTCCGTTCCCATGACCCGCCCGATGCTCAACGCCTTGCTCGTGGCGATGCTCAACGCGTCCCAGTCCCTGGACTACGAGAGCGAGGCCGGCTCCTCCGGCGATCCATAGAGCAAATGCGAACGGTGAATACGTAACGAAAAGTATTCTTTTCGATAGCGTATCTTAATGCTGTTTCCGTAGTGACACTCGGAATCGTGAAAGTTAGCTTGCCTCCGGTTGTGGAACCGGAGACGACATGCCTATCACCTCCACCAGGGACAGACTTGCCACTCGTGAGCCGGGACTCCCTTTCTCGGTTGCAGCTTTCCTGCCCAAGAGCGGCGGGCCTGCTACTCCGTCGGGTGTGCGTGACAGCACGTTCATCGGCATGGTTGCAAAGGGGCGCAGCATTGAGACGCTATGCCTCTTCCTGAACCTACTGGAGGTTGACCTGCTGGCGCGCGTTGTGGCGCTGGACCTTTACACTCCCCACAACGGCGCAGTCCGCCGGACCAACGGTGTCCGCAACGCCTGGCAGATCGGGGAGATCAGGCAGCTCATCGCCCTCTGGGAACTGGGCCTCAGCTCGCAGTGTGTCTCGGTCAAGCTGGGACGCTCCCAAGGAAGCATACGCGGCAAGGCGCGTTGGCTGGGCCTGCCACGGCGTCCCCGCGGCAGCATCGTCCATGACTATGCTGAAACACCCATCAAACCTGCCAAGACCAGGCGCACGCGCTGGGACAACGACCTTTCCATGGAGGTCATCAACCGCATCCTGGCCTACCAGCACTATATCGCCGTTGCCCGTGACCTGAGCCTCACCCCCGGCCAGGTGCGCTCCAAGATCAAGGTTCTCGGGTTGCCGAAGAACCGGGACCGCAATCTGTTGACCATGGACTACCGCCCCGACAGCCCCGAGGCGAAGGCTTTGCGCGCCACACAAACCATAAAGTACTGCAAGGAGTGGGGCAGGGTGTTCGTGGTCCAGCCCGGCGACCGCTTCTCGACCTGCCCCGCCTTCCGGGGAACCAGGGAATACAAGCACAGAATGGATATGTACGGCTGACCCGACGCCACGCCGTCAAGCCGCATCCCGTTCGCGTCTTGCCAGGAGACACTGGTTCCATGATGAATCAATCCGCTGCGGTCGGCCGCAGGCTTTCCGATCCAGAGTTCTCGCAGAAGCTGCTGCGCCGCTCCTTCCTCGTCAACACCGTCCAGGGCGGGGCCATCCTGGCGCTCGTGGGCGACCGCATCTGGCGCGACCACCATCCGCCGCAGCCGCACTACTTCTACACCAACGGCCGCGACACCCCGCGCGAGGTGTTTCCGCTCGACAGCCCGGTGATGAGCGACTCCGACATGCTGATCTGGACGGTCAGCGCCGTGTGCGCGGTGTTCACCGTCAACTTCAAGGAATACAGGACGCAGCTCAACAAGGCCGGCGAGCGCTTCACCGACCGCGGCTGGGACGCCTACGCCAACGCCTTCAAGGGCGTCGGCAACCTCGCCAAAATCCAGAGCGCCCGGCTGATCGGCACCGCCACGCCGGAGCGTGCGGCCGTCATCAGGGGCAAGGGCGTCATCGGCGACCTGTACACCTACAAGGTGGAGATCCCGCTGATCGTCACCTTCGAGAACGACAACGTCAACAACGCCCAGCGCCTGATCGTCAGCGTCGTGGTGATCCGCACCATCGAGCCGGACCACCCGGATGGCGTCGCCATCGACCAGCTCACCGCGATCCCCACCTAGCTTCAGGAGCAGACACCGTGCGCGCCAGAATACCCGCTGCCGCTGCCCTTGCCTGCATGGCGGCCTGCTTTCCGCTGCAGGGGTGGGCGCAGGCGCAGATCACCGTGCGCCCGTCGCAGGGGGACGTTGACGCCGACCTGGACCGCCAGGCGCAGGGCATCGCCCGGCGGCGCAACCTGCCGCTCAACTCCGCGATGATCGATGACCTGGCCCGTGCCTACGGCGAAGTCCGCGAGACCGAGGAGCGGGCGATGCAGGGCAGCATCGCGCTGCCGGCGACGCGCTCGGTCAACATCTCGCTTGGCCCTGGCGGCGCCACCCCGATCCTGGAGGCGGTGCGGGGCTATCCCACCGCCATCGCCTTCTTGGACAGCACCGGCCAGCCCTGGCCCATCATCTGGGACACCAACAGCAACCCCAACGTGGACAACAGCGGCTTCGACGTGAGCGTGCCCGAGAAGGGCAGCAACGTCATGCAGATCATCCCCCGGTCGCCCGCTCCCCGCGGGGGATTGCTGGTCTATCTGAAGGGTGCCCCCGTGCCCCTGACCTTCATGGTGATCGCCGGCCGGGAGCGCTACGACGCCCGCGTGGACGCGCGCGTCGCCGACCGCGGGCCGAACGCCAAGGTGCAGATCATCACCCGGCCGAACACCCCTGAAACCGGCGCCGCCTACCTGACGGCGATGCTGGACGGCACGCCGCCAGCCGAGGCGGTGCCATTGAGGGTGTCAGGCGTGTCGCCGGATGAGGTGCGGGCCTGGCGCATGGGCGGGCGTATCTACCTGCGCACCCGCTACACCGTGATCTCGCCGGAGTGGGTGGCGTCGGAGGCCGGCCCGTCCGGGGTGTCGATCTACGCCCTGCCCGCTACGCCCGTCGTCCTGTTGTCAGCCAATGGCCGCTCGGTTTCCGCGCGCCTGACGGAGCAGTGATCCATGTCCTTGAAGCTCACCCCCTACCGCGTGTTCAGCGGCCAGGCCGGCAACGGCCCGCGCCGGCTGGCGATCATGGGCACCGCGGCCACGCTCGTTCTCGTGACGGTGGCCGGCTTTGCCCTGGTCAGCACCCCAACCGCGCCCGTCAGCAAGGCGGCTAAGGTGCCGAACGCCGACCCGCTGCCGGGCGGTCCGAACGGCTCGCCCTACTTCAACCAGTTGGCGCGCGAACAGGCCCAGGAGCATGGCCGGGAGGCCGCGGCGGCGGGCCGCTCCTACGTGGCGCCGCTGGAGGGCGGCACGCTGCCGGAGCCGACGCCGCGCATCGTCATCGTCGATCCGGTCATCCCGGTGCCGGTGCCGCGCAGCAGGCCGACCCCGCCCCCGGCCGTGACCATGCAGGCCAACCCCTTCGCGCCGCCGGCAGCGAACACGCCCGCACCGGGTTCCGTGCAGCGCGTGTCGGACACCAACCCGCAGCCCAAGGTCGATGACCAGCAGGTGGCGGCCTATGACGCCGCCATGAAGGCGCTGTTCAATCGTTTGAACGGTAAGCCAGCCGAAACCAAGAACTGGGAGAAGAAGGAAGAGACGGCGGAGCGCGGCAGCCAGACCGACCGCGGCGGGCAACCGGAGAACGGGCCGGACGGCCTCGCGCGCGTGCGCAACGTCTCGACCAACGGGGCGTCCTCCACCTCGTCCTTGTCCGCATCGCGGCGCGCAGGGCGCGTGCTGATGCCGGCCAACCGCGGCGTGTACGCCGTCAACAAGCTGGCAGTGAGTTCGGACGGCGGCGGCCCGGTCATCGTCGAGGCGGGGTCCGGCCCCATCGCCGGCGACCGCATGCGCGGCGCCTTCGAGCAGAAAGAGAACCGTTTGGTCGTCATGCTGACCAGCCTGACCCACAACGGCCGCGACATCCCGATCCAGGCCATCGTGGTCACGCCGGACACCATGGAAACCACGGTCGCCTCCCGCGTCGAGCAGCACTACCTGGAGCGCTTCGCCCTGCCGGCGGCGGCGGCGTTCGTGGCCGGGCTGGGCCAGGCGCTGGCACAGTCCAACACCACATCGGTGCTCAGCCCGTTCGGCGGTGCGACCGGCTTCACGCGCCTCAACCTCGGCCAGCAGCTCGGAGTGGCGGCCGGCGCCAGCGGCGCGCAGATCGGCCAAACGCTGCAGCAGTCCGCGCCCAAGCGGGCGACCGTCTATCTGGACGCCAACACGCCGGTCGGCGTGGTGTTCCTGTCCACGGTGGAGGAGCCGGAATAGGCCGCAACGGGGCTGGTGCCGTTCGCATCCGCCCCGGCGACACTGCCTGCGTCAACATGCGCAGGTGATCCATGGACTCTCATATCCTGTCAGGCTCGGACATGCTGCCGCCTGATGCCCATCCCTCCCCCGACCAGGACCAGCTCCTCGACACCCACGAAGAGGATGCTCACCTTTCTGCTGGCGCAGTACGGCACGCGCCCCAGTCAGACGACCATGACGAAGAGGATGCTCGCCTTTCTGGTGGCGCAGCACCGCACGCGCCCCGGTCAGACGACCACATCTCCCGCTCCGACCAGGCCCACGGCGAGCGCCTGGAGCAGCCCGCTCCTGCGATGCCCACCGCCATCTCGCCACCGCAGACGGTGCCCGGCGCCGAGCTGACCATGCCTGGCGAGGACGACGGAGAGCTGGACACCTCAGCGACGCCGGAAGCCGCTCCCGCTGCCACGGTGCAGCGCTCCTCCCGCAACGCGCTGCTCGGCACCGCTGCCGCCCTGGCGCTGGGCATGCTCGCCGCCGGTGGCGGCTACTACGCCTGGACGGTGAGGGCGCCTTCTCCTGCTGCCTCTGACAGCATGGCCTCCAACGGCACGGTCATCCCAGCTCCCGTTCGCCCGTCCCAGGTGCTGGCCGCGAACCAGGCGGACCAGGCATCGCCGGGTGCTGCCGTGCCGGCGCGGCCCACGCCCGCCCCGCCCCGGACCGAGCCGCGGCCCTCGGCGCGGCGGGTGCCCGTGCCGTCGGTGGGGGGCGATGCCGCGGAAATCCTGAGCCTGCGCACGGGGGGGCAACAGGCTGCCGCGCCCGCGCCGCCTCCGCCTGCGGTCCCGGAAGCACCGAATGCCGCAGCGCTTCCCCCCTCGCCTCCGGCTGAAGCTGCCGCAGCCCCTCCGGCCCCGGTCCGTCCTGCGGTGTCGGCCGAGGCTGCACCTGCATCAACGCCGGCAGCCGCGCCAAGCAGCGTGGCGCCCACCCTGCCCTCGCCAGCCTTCAACCCTCCCGATGCGGCGGACGTGGCAGCGACGCTCAGGCCCGCGCTCATGACGCCGCAGGCGCAGGTGGACGTGCTCGCCCTGGTGACACAGATGGGCGCCCTCGTGCGCGACATGCGCGATGAGAACGCCGCGCTCCGTTCCCAGGTGGCGATGCTGACCGAGACGGTGCAGGGCAGGACCACCGACTTCGAGCAGCGGCTCAACCTCGCCGAGGCCCGCAACTCCGTTGCTGCCGCCATGGGTGCCGGGCATCGGCCGGTCGTGACCCCGATCCTGTCCACCTCCGGGGCCAGTGGCGGCGTGACGCGCGCCATCGCCGCGGCGCCTGGCACCGCCCGCACCGTGCGCGACTACCGCGTGCAGGCTGCCTCGCCCGGCCTTGCGGTGCTGGCCGACGTCAACGCCCCACCCGGCCAGGCCGCCGGCCTGCAGGTCAAGACGGGCGAGATGGTGCCAGGGGTCGGCCGCGTCGTCAGCATCGCGCAGCGCGGCACCGCCTGGGTGGTGCAGACCGACCACGGCGTGATCCAGTAACGGAGACGGGCCATGCAGGGCTTCACCAACCTGGCGGCCGACTTCGGCCAGGCCATCTCCGTCCTGATCCCGCTGATCTGCTACCTCGGCGCCGGCTTCTTCCTCCTCGCCAGCGGCTGGGGCCTGTGGCACCTGAGCAAGCCCGGCAGCTTCTGGGAGCGGCACCCCTGGGTGCCGTTCGTCACGCCGCTGTTCGCCGGCATCCTGCTGTCCTTCGACAAGTTCCTCAACTTCGGCGCGGCCACCATGGGCGGCGGCGCGCAGTCCTCGATGGACAGCAGCATGACCAGCTACCTGCCGCCCACCGTCGATCCCAGCACCCTGCTGGGCACGACGCCGGAGGACACGCTGCTGAACATCATCGGCATGTTCATCTACTTCTTCCGCAGCTACGGCGCGCTGGTCGTGCTGCTCGGCGTGTTCAGCCTCAAGTCCGTCGTGGAGGGCAACCGGAAGGGGGCCACCAGCCTGTCCATCATCATGATCGGCTTCGGCTTCTGCATCATGAACGTGGACAGCATCGCGGCTGCCATCATCCAGAAGTTCACCTGACCTTTGCGCCAGGCACCGGCACCTTTCTTCATGCTGGCGATTCCTGTTCGCATCCTGGCCTGGGACCTTGGCTGCCGAGGGAGAACCTCCCTCGGCAACCACAGGAGCCCATCGTGGCAGACAAAACCCTCCTCGTTCCTTCCTTGGCCATCACTCCCACCTCCAAGCCGACGCTGCTGCGGCAGCGGCTGGCGACCGCGGCGGCAACCGCCGGCGTCCTGGCGCTGACCACGGCTCAGGCCATGGCGCAGGGCGCCGGCAACACCCTGGGCGGCCGTATGCAGGCCGTTTCGACGGACATGACCACCGGCGGCGGCACCTTGCTGACGCTGTTCGGCTTCATCCTCGGCGGCTTCGCCCTGCTCGCCGGCGGCTGGACCATCTACCAGCACACCAAGAACCCGAACGGCCAGGCCAAGCTCGGCTACGGCGTCGCCGGCGTGCTGGCCGGCGGCTTCTTCCTGACTATCGCCTCCATCGCGACGTTCAGCGCGCAGACCATCTCCGGCGCCGCCGCCAGCAGCGACGGCACCTCCAAGCAGATGAAGTTCCAGTAAGGGGCAACGCGATCTCATGCGCCTCCTGCCCCTCGTCCCGTCCGCCCACCTCACGGCCTGGACCGCCGTTGCGGACACGGAGAGGGCGCAAGAGGCGCACCCTGCCGCCCTGGCCCGTGACGGCCACACCTGCCGGTTCTGCGGCTTCCGTGCCCAGGTCCGGCAGGGGGTGGTCCACCTCGACGGCAACCGCGCCAACCCGGCGCTCGATAACCTCGCCACCGCCTGCCTGCTCTGCGACGCCGTGCAGGACCTCGGCCGGCCCGCGACCGTGCAGGAGATGCTGCTGGTCTGGCTGCCGGAGGTGAGCCAGGCCGTGCTGAACGGCCTCGTGCGCGGCATCCACCAGGTCCTGCACGGGGAGGGCCAGTCCCCCGTGCAAGGCAGCCGCCCCCGCCAGGACACGCCGGCCGTGCGCGCCGCCTGGCGTGCCTACGCCGCCCTGGCCGCGCGCGCGCCAGCCGCCGAGCTGCACGTCGGCACCAGCTCGCCGCGCGAGCTGGCCAGCGCCCTCCTCGACATGCCGCCGGCCACCTATGCCCGCCGTGCCGCGCTGCTCGGCAGCACCCGCGTGCTGCACCGGGGCCGGCACTTCCGCGACGGCGCCGACGTGTACCCCGGCATCCTGGGCGATTGGGCCAGGGCCGGCGCAGCCGTGACCCTGCCCGTCTTCCCCATCCTGTCCTGATCGGAACCCGCCATGTTCGGTTCGCTTGCCAAACTCCTGGCCGCGCTGTCGCTCAAGCTGCGCCAGCCGCTGTCCTCGTTCTGCGACCTGGACACATCGGACGGCGCCGCCCTGGTGGGCAAGCGGGGGGAGTATGTCAGCGTCCTGCAGGTGCAGGGCCTGCGCAAGATGACGCTGCGCCGCGACGTGGAGGCCATCGCCGAGGCGCTGCGCATGGACCTGTCCGGCTCCCTCGACGGGCCGGGCCATGCCATCCAGGGCTGGTTTGCCTGCGACCCCGACCTGTCCGGCCCGGAGATCGAGCGCAACCTGCGCGGCAGCCGCACCATGGCGCGCGAGATCGGTCTCAGCATCCCCGACATCTTCGCCGAGCGCGAGCGCATGTGGCCGCGCATCATGCGCTGGGAGGCGTGCTACCTCGTCATCTGGTCCAAGCCGAGCCTGCTGACCCGCGAGGAGAAGAAGCAGAGCAGGGCCGAGCGCAACGTGGCCAGCAAGGGCGCCCCGCGCATGACGGACGTGCAGAACCCCTTCCTGGCCAGCGAAATCCTGGGCGCCCGGCACGCCGCCTTCGTCAGCCGCCTGCTGTCGTCCTTCCGCACGCACGGCATCGGCATCAAGGAGCTGCCCCCGGCCGAGGCGCTGGTCCGGGTTCGGGAGGCGATGCACCCGGAGACCGCCGACAGCGACTGGAAGCCGATCCTTCCCGGCAGCCCCGTCATGCCGCGCCTGCCGGAGGAGGATGAGAGGTTCGACGCCGGCATGGTGCTGTGGCCGCCCATCGCCGACCAGGTGTTCCGCGGCGACGCCGAGACCCACGGCGGGCAGCGCGTCCGCATCGGCCAGTTCGATTGGTCCAGCGTGGACATGGCGGTCGGCCCGGAGGACCCGCGGCCGTTCGCGGAGATCGTGGCCAAGCTGGCGCAGCACCACCACCTGCCCTGGCGCATGTCCATGCTCGTCGAGGGCGGCGGCAAGAACATGATGCGCCTCAAGGCGGGCTTCGCCACCGTGCTGGGCTTCGTGCCGTCCAACAAGCAGATCCACCAGGCGTTCACGGCGCTGCGGCAGCTGCGAGAGACCAACACCGACGTGCTGGTCAAGGTGCGGACCAGCTTCGCCACCTGGGCGCCGGAGGGCGAGGCCAACCGCCTGCGCCGGCAAGCCTCCACGCTGGCGCAGCTGGTCGAGGGCTGGGGCAACTGCCAGACCAGCGTGATCGCCGGCGACCCGCTGGAGGGCGTGATGAGCAGCGCGCTCGGCATGGCCGTGGCCTCGACGGCGCCGGCGGCGGCGGCCCCGCTCGGCGAGGTGCTGCGTATGCTGCCCTGGGGGCGGCCGGCCTCGCCCTGGTCGGTCGGCTCGGTGCTGTTCCGCACGCCGGACGGCCGCATGTGGCCCCTCGACCCCGCGGGGTCGCGGCGCAAGCACACCATGGACCTGTTCGTGGCACCGTCCCGCTTCGGCAAGTCGGTGCTGTCCAACACCATCCTGCTCGGCCTGTGCCTGAGCAGCGCCGCCCAGGGCACCAACGGCGCCAAGCTGCCGCTGATCGGCAAGCTCGACGTCGGCCCCTCGGCCGAGGGGCTGATCCTGCTGATCCAGGAGGCCCTGCCGGCGCACCGCCGCAACGAGGCCATCTACGTCGCCATGCAGCTCGCGGACGGTTACGAGGTCAACATCTTCGACACCCAGATCGGCTGCCGCGACCCGTTGCCGCTTGAGGAGTCGTTCGTCCGCAACTTTCTCTCGCTCGGCGCCATGCCTATCGACGCCGACAAGCCGTTCGAGGGCATGGACCAGATGGTGGGCTTCGTGGTCCAGGAGGCTTACCGGATGTTCTCCGACGCCTCCTCCGGCAAGAAGCGGCCGAAGCGCTACCAGCCCGGCGTCGAGCCGGCCGTGGACGCCGCGCTGCGGCAGGTGCGCTTCACACTGGAGCGCGACACCTGGTGGTGGGAGGTCGTGGACGCCCTGTGCCGGGCTGGCGAGCACTACCTGGCCGGCATCGCCCAGCGCCATGCCGTGCCGCTGCTGGAGGACCTGATCTCGGCCTGCCGCAGCACGCAGATCCAGGACATGTTCAGCAACGTGGTTGCCGGCACCCAGGAAACGCTGCCGCAGCTGTTCGAGCGCTACATCATGGCGCTCATCAAGAACTACCCGACCCTGAACCGGCCGACCAGGCTCGACTTCGGCCCGGCGCGGGTGATCGTGCTGGACCTGGAGTACGTGGCCCCGACCGGCAGCGCCGAGGCGGACCGGCAGACCGACCTGATGTACCTGCTGGGACGGCACATCCTGGCGCGCAACTTCTTCCTGCGGCCCAAGTACGTCCCGCTCGTGCCGGAGTTGGTGCGCGAGTATCACCGCAAGCGGTTCACCGAGGTCTATGAAACCTACAAGCGCCTGGAATACGACGAGTACCAGCGCACGGCAGGCCGCCTCTATGTCCGCCGCCAGGTGGAGCAGGACGGCCGCGAGGGCGGCAAGCACAACCTGCAGCTCGGGCTGAGCAGCCAGCGCATGCAGGACTTCGGCGACTACGTGATCTCGCAGTCCACGGGCCGCTTCATCCTGGGCGCCGGCGACGAGCAGGAGAAGGAGGACATCATCAAGCGGTTCGGCGTCACCGCCGCGACCGCCGGGGTGATCCGCCGCAGGCTGAACGGCCCGACCCGTGGCGGTGCGCCGTTCATGGCGCTGATCCAGGCCGACGACGAATGGTACGAGCAGATGCTGGTCAACAGCCTGGGGCCGGTCGAGCTGTGGGCGTTCAGCACGTCGCCGCAGGATGTGGCGCTGCGCTCGCGGCTCTATAAGCGTGTCGGCCCGGCCGAGGCCCGGCGCCGGCTGGCCCGCGTGTTCCCGGACGGCAGCGCCAAGGATGAGATCGAGCGGCGCAAGCAGGAGCGGCAGCAGGCTGGCGAGGACGAGGCGCGGGCACGCATGAGCGTCGTGCAGGACCTGGCCGACGAACTGGTGGACGGCCACGGCCTCGGCATCGTGCTGCGGCGCTTCGAACATGAACAGGGCGAGGTTCTGGTGGCAGAGTAGAGTGGCAAGCAGGGCATATTTACCTCAGCCCACGCCAACGTCACCCCCTACCGTGCGCCCTCGTGGGCGATGCGACGGCGTGAAGGCGCCTGAACCTGTTCGCCATTAGCAGGCGACATCAGGGGAGCAGGCCACCGGCAACACGAAACTCATCCACCCGGTCGCCCACCTCCGCCAGACGCCTCAAGTACCCAGGCAGGGTTGCTTGCAGCGTCTAGGAACAGGACCGGTCGGACACCCAGAGGCTGGCATGGCACCATTCACTGGGCGAGGACCTTCGTCTGCTTAGCTGCCTGCTCAGACCGGGCTTTCCACAACGCCATGTCAGCTTCTTTGCTGAACATCACCCGCACGCCCTTTCCACCCTGGCTTACTCGGATTTTCCCGCCGCTCCGCACCTTGTGGTCGTCCAGCCAATCCATGAACTCCGGGTCCTCACTGGTCCGACCCTCAAATTCGAGGACACCGGCGATGTCCTCCTCTTTGCGACGTTTGACCATGGTATGTGCCTCCTAGCTACGCTCTGTGGCTGTCAATTCATTGCGGACGGAGAGGTGCCACCATGCCATCGCCTGCAAAGCCCGTAGCGGGCTGAGACCGGCCTGCGGCTTGACGCGCAGAGCAGTTGAGATCGGTGAGGGGTGGGACCAATCCGGCGCAGCGTAAGGAGCATCCAGAGTTCAAGGACATGGATGCGGCAACTCAGCAGAAAACCCCGGAGCAGCCCGTGGCCCTGCAGTTCCCCCGCATGGCAGACCTGCAGATGCCTCTGCCGGAACTCCGGTGATTGCCGTTGCTTGCCCTAACCAGACCACCAAGCGACCGCGTCAACCAACCAAGTGCGCTGTCGGTATTCACCCTTGCCGGCGCATCTGTAAGCTGGTCGCACTTCAGGAACGGATGACATGGTCATGGTAGCGAGGCGGCTTTACACCAGTGCGAATGGGGACGAGTGGCACCTCGTCCGTGAACCCAGTTCCGGAAAAGTGTCCGTCAGGCACCAACCGAATGGCCCCTCTGGAGGCCGGACGGCAATCTTCGAGATTGGCGAGTTCCTGATCCGTGGGGTGCATGGCCCGGAGCATCTCGAGTTGTTGCGGCTGATTGGCACCTTGGTCGAGGATAACGCCAGCGGCTGACTGTTTCGGTTCGCCCGGCAGCATCAGAGAACCAATGAGAAGCGGCCGGTGCCTTCCAGCACCGGCCTCCTGTCGTCAGCGCAGGATGGTCTCGACCCGGCGGTTCTGCGGCTCCCGCACGCCCTGCGCGGTTTGCACCAGCGGACGGCTCTGGCCAAAGCCCTGCACCTCGATCGCGGCACGCGACCCGCCTACAAGCAGCACCACGACCAGATCGGCTCCGAGCATGGCTGGCCGCCGATAGCGCGCGCGGATTTCGAGCGCGAGGCTGATCACGGCTCGCTCTACACCGGCGTGCCCGAAACGGTAGCGCGTAAGATCGCCGCGACGGTGCGCACGCTGGGCCTCTCGCGCTTCGACCTGAAGTACAGCCACGGCCGGTTGAGCCACGGGCGGATGATGCGCAGCATCGAGCTCTATGGCCGCCGCCCCATCCCGATGGTGCGGGATCTGCTGGTGAGCTGAGGGGCGCCGCGCCGAGGAAGGGCATCGCCCTGCCCCTATCCGTCACGCCGAGCCTAGCCGCCCAGCGTCGCGCGAAACATGGCGAATCCCTCCGCATCTGCAAAGGCCTTCTGCGTGCCGGGGCGGGTGATGGAATCCGCGGCGTAGGCCGCACCCTGCCGCATCGCCGCTTCCACGTCGCGTGAGGCGACATAGTGCTGCGCGAAGGCGCCGATGAAGGCGTCGCCCGCGCCGCTGGTGTCGTGCGGCCACACCGGCACGGAGGGGACGTGGACCGCTGGACCGTCGCCCACCAGCAGCGCGCCCTCGGCGCCCAGCGTCACGATCACGGTGCGGATGCCGCGCGCGACGAGGCTGCGCGCCGCGGCCTCCGCCTGCGCGGGCGTGTCGGCCGGCAGGCCGGTGAGGATCGTGAGCTCGGTCTGGTTGGGCACCAGGAAGGTGGCGCCGAGGATGCGCTCCACGTCGAGCTCCGGGACCGCCGGCGCCGGGTTGAGCAGCACCTCGATGCCCTCGCGCGACGCCCAGGCAACGGTGTGGTAGATGGTCTCCAGCGGGATCTCGAGCTGCAGCAGGATCAGCCCGCACTGGCGCAGGTCCTCGGCGGCCTCGTCCACGTCGGCGGGTAGCAGGCGGTCGTTGGCGCCCTTGACGATCAGGATGCGGTTCTCGCCCGAAGGGTCCACGAAGATCGGCGCGACGCCGCTCTGCGTGCCCGGCACCGCGCGGACGTGGCGGGCGTCGATGCCGACCTCGCGGAAGTTCCTCAGCGTGCCCTCACCGAACAGGTCGTCGCCCACACGGCTGACCAGCATGACGTCGGCGCCCAGGCGGGCGGCGGCGACAGCCTGGTTAGCGCCCTTGCCACCGTGACCCATCAGGAAGGAGGGCGCGGCCAGGGTTTCGCCGGCCTCGGGCATCCGGTCGGTGTAGGTCACGAGGTCGACCATGTTGCTGCCGACCACGCCGATGCGCGTCTTCATGCGGCTTGTTCCTTCCCCAGCGCGGCGATGGTCTCGGCCGCGCGTGTCATGGCCTGTGTGTCAAGGTAGCCGGCGCGCACCGTGAAATCGGCGCGTCCGAGCGGCGGCAGCAACCGGACGTTGCCCTTGCGCTTCTCGGCGGCGTAGCCCTCGGGCTCGCAGGTCGAGGGCAGGGCGAAGGCCGCGACCTTCTGGTCCGGGTCGTTCAGCACCCAGCGCACCGTTTGCGGAAAGCTGGCCGGAGCGTAGCGCAGGGCGAAGCCGTCGCCCGCGGGCCGACCCAGGGCCAGGAGCGTGTCGCCCGCCGCGTCGGTGCCGAGGCCGCGGAGGTAGAAGACCTGCTCCGGGTCGTAGAGCGCCGGTTCGCGCAGTACCTCCATGCGGGCGGGGTTTTCCGCCAGCGCGTCGATCAGCGCGAGGTAGTCCGCGTTCGGCTGGACGTGTGCCGGCACGGCGCGGCGCACCGCCGTGCGATCGGGCGTGAAGGGGGCCGGCTGCAGGCAACGTCCATCCGCCACGAAGCGGAAGTTGACGTGGCACATGTACATCAGCTCCATCGGCTTGCCCGAACGGTTTTCCACGTTCAGGCCGATGTCGAAGAGCGTGGTCCCCGGCCGCAGCGTCACCGAAGGCTGCGCCAGGTAGTGCGCGCCGAAGCCCATCACGTGGTCCCGCGCGCTCACGACCCGCAGGAACGGACCTTCCGCATCCTGGCCCATCTCCAGCCAGGCACGGTCCATCGCGGCGCAGGGGAACTCGCCGTGCGCGGCGTGGGTGTCCTCCGGCGCCGGGACGCCGTTGCGCAGGAGGCCGCTGTGAAAGGCGAAGCAGCCGTAAGTCTCGGCGATGGTGGTGGCCGGGCGCGGCGCGTCGAAGCCGCTTTCCATGGTGAGGTCCACGCCGTCGAAGCGCGCCGACCAGACCATGCCGCCCATCCATGGCAGCACCACGACCTCGCCCCGTGCGTTGGCAAGGCGCAGCGCCGGGATGCCGGTGTGGAAGCAAAGCAGCGTGGCCGAAAGCTCCCCGGCGCGCAGCACCTCGCGCGGGGCCTCACCGGCCAGGATGGGATGGAGCGGGACGGTGGCCAGCATCAGCGCACCCGGTTGCGCAAAGCGGCGAGCGCGATCGAGAGCAGCAGGAAGCTGCCCCAGATCAGGTCCACCAGGAAGTTCGAGAAGCGCATCATCTGCAACCCCGACGACAGCAGCATCAGCGCCACCAGCGCCAGCCCGACGCCCACCACGCTGCCGCGCCCGCCGGCCGGGTTCGTCCCCGCCAGCACCGAGATCAGCACGGCCTGGAGCAGGTAGGACACGCCGTAGTCCGACTTCGCCGCGTTGGTGCGGCCCGACAGCAGGATGCCAGCGACACTGGCGAGCACGCCGGTCAGCACGTAGGAGAAGAACACCGTCCGCCCGGTGCGCAGGCCCGCGAAGGCGGCGGCGCGCGGATTGGTGCCGATCAGCGACAGCTCGATTCCGAAGGCGGTGCGCGACAGCACGAACCACACGGCGGCAGCCACCAGCAGGAACACGATCAGCGGCACGGCGATGCCGAAGGCGGTGCCGTTGCCGATCCGCCCCCACAGCGCCGGGAAGCCCACCACCGCCGGACCGCCCGTGAGCACGAGGCAGAGGCCAGTGAAGACCTGCCCGGTGCCGATGGTGGCCAGGATCGGCGTCACGCGGCCGCGGGTGATCAGGAAGCCGTTCACAGCACCCGCGACGAGGCCGGTGCCCAGCGCGATCGCGATGCCCGACGCCACTAGCGGCCAGGGCAGGTTCACCAGCTCCGGCCCGCGCGGCGCCCCGACGGTGTGGAGGAACAGCCCGGCCAGGATGCAGGACAGGTTGGCGATGCCGATCACCGACAGGTCGATGCCACCGGTCAGCATCGCCACCATCATGGCGATGGCGAGCAGACCCAGTTCCGGCGCGATGAAGGTCAGGGACTCGAAGACGTAGGGGCGCAGGAACCGGTCCGGGTTCAGCGCCGCCATGCCCGCGAAGATAAGCACCGTCAGCAGCAGGAGCTGGAGGAGGTTGGTGTCGAGGCGGCGCAGGCGCTGGGTGATGGCACTCATGCGGGTGGCTCCCTTCAGGCCAGGCGCTTGCGGTCACGCCAGGCGGTGGCCGCCGTCGCCGCGATCACGATCAGGCCCACCACCACGCGCTGCCAGGTGGTGTCCACACCCAGGATGATCAGGCTGTTGGTGATGACCACCAGCGTCAGCCCGCCCAGCATCGTGCCGATGACGCTGCCGCGCCCGCCGAAGATGGAGGCGCCGCCCAGCACCACGGCCGCGATCACGTCGAGCTCCAGCCCCACCATGTCGCGCGGGTTGGCGGTCCAGATCATCGCGCCGTGCAGCAGACCGGCGAAGCCCGCCAGCGCGCCGGCCAGACCGTAGATGAAGAGGGTGGTGCGCCGGACGTTGAAGCCGACGCGCCGCGCCGCTTCCTCGCCCCCGCCCAGCGCATAGATGGAGCGGCCCATCATGGTGTGGCGCAGCATCAGATGCACCAGCACCGCAATGGCGGCGTAGACCAGCACCATCGAGGACAGGCCGGCCACGCTGCCGTCAGCCTGCGTGACGTGGAGGAACTCGCCGCGCGCGAAGCCGATCAGTTGCGGCGGCATCTGGTCGATGTTGATCTGGCTGGTGCCGACCACGCCCAGGATGAAGCCGCGCACCGCCGTGCCGGTGCCCAGCGTGACGATCAGCGGGATCATGCGGAAAGTATGCACGAACATCGCGTTCACGAGGCCAAGCCCCGCGCCGATCGCGGTGGCCATGAGGAAGGGCAGGAGCACCCCGTCGAAGCCCCAGGCGATCATCGCCTTGACTGTGAGGTACATGGCCGCGATGGCGAAGGCGGGGAAGCTCACGTCGATGCCGCCCGAGAGCATCACCATCATCACCGCCAGCCCTAGGATGCCGGTGATGACGGCGGCGCGCAGCAGGCTGAACAGGTTGGCCGGCTGCCAGAACACCGGGTTGATCGTGCCGATGATAACCACCGCCAGGATCAGCACGGCCGCCACCATCATCTCCGGATGGCGGCGCAGGGCGAGGGCCAAGCCACTCGTACCGGGGCCGCTCATGCCAGGGCTCCCAACTGCTCGGCCAGCGCGGCCTCGCTGGTCTGTTCCACCGGCGTGTCGGACACGACGCGGCCGCGGTGCAGCACCAGGATGCGGTTGCAGTTGTCCACCAGCTCCGGCAGGTCGTCGGAGATCATCAGCACTCCCAGGCCGCGCGCGCGGGCGAGTTCACGGATTTTGCGATGGATGCCGGCCTTGGAGCCGACATCGACGCCCACGGTGGGGCCGTTGAGGATGAGCAGGCGCGGATCGTTCAGCAGCCAGCGGCCGATCACTACGCGCTGCGCGTTGCCGCCCGAGAGCTGCGTCACCGGCCGGTTGCCGGTGGGCGTGGCGATGGCCATCTCGCGGATCATCGCCGCCGCCTCGCGCGCCGCGCGGCCGCTCTGGATGATGCCGCCCCGGCTCAGCCGCGCGTGCGAGGTCGCCAGCATGTTGCGGTCGATGGTCTGCGTCAGGAACAGGCCTTCGGTCAGCCGGTCCTCAGGGACGTAGGCGATGCCGTGGGCGATGGCGTCCTGCACGCTGGTCAGCCGCGCCGGGCGGCCGTCGATGCGGACCTCGCCCGCGTGGCCCGGCTTCATGCCGAACAGCGCCAGCGCCAGCTCCGTCCGGCCGGAGCCGAGCAGGCCGGAGATGCCCACGATCTCGCCCGGCATCAAGCGGAGCGACACGTCCTCCAGCTGCCCGGGCACGCTTAGGCCCGACACTTCCAGGAGCGGCGCGGCGCCAGGGGTGCCTTCCCAGCGGTAGGGTTCGGGCACGATCTCCTGCCCCGTCATGGCGCGGGTGATCGCGGCCTCATCGAAGTTCTGGATCGGGCCGGCGGCGACCACGCGGCCGGAGCGGATCACGGTCAGCCGCTCGCTGATCTCGAGCATCTCGCGCATCTTGTGGCTGACGAAGAGGACCGCGATGCCGCGGCCCTGGATGTCGCGCACTACCCGGAACAGGGCCTCGACCTCGCGACCCGTGAGCGCGGTGGTGGGCTCGTCCATGATCAGCAGGCGCGGGTCGGACATCAGCGCGCGGGCGATGGCCACCAGTTGCTTGCCCGCGGTGGGCAGCGTGTCGACGGTCGCGTCGAGGTCGAGGTCGACGCCCAGCTTGCGCACCGCCTCCTCGGCGATGCGGCGCACCCGGCCCCAGCGCACCAGCTTGCGGCCTTCCTGCAGCTCGGTGCTCAGCGCCAGGTTCTCGGCGACCGAGAGGTTCGGGAAGAGCGAGAAGTCCTGGTAGATCACCTGCACGCCGTGCGCGATGGCCGAGCGCGGGGAGAGGCCCGCGACGCGCTCCCCGTCGATCAGCACCTCGCCCGCATCGGGCTGCCAGACGCCGGAGATGACCTTGATCAGGGTGGACTTGCCGGAGCCGTTCTCGCCGGCCAGGCAGTGGATCTCGCCCTGCCCGACCGCGAGGGACACGTTGTCCAGCGCGCGAACGGCGCCGAAGCTCTTGCCGATATGGCGCAGGTCGATCAGCGGAGCGGTCATGGGAACTCGTCAGGAAAGCGAAGCCGGGGCGGCCGCGGGCCACCCCGGCTGAACGGGCTCGAACGTCGCGTCCCTCAGAAGTTGTACTGCGCCATGTTGTCCTTGGTAACGCCGACCCAGCCCTGGCCCACCAGCACGTTGGGCTTCTTCGCGTCCGGCGCCTGCAGGCCGTTGAAACCGGCGAGGCCGAGGTCGAGGCCCGGCTTGATGTCCTTCTTGGCCAGCGCCATCACCGCCAGGATGTTCATGGCGTAGCCGGCCACCGCCGGGTCCCAGAACTGGATGTAGTTGACGTCGCCGTTGCGCAGGTACTGACCTGCCACCGAGACCAGCCCGGTGCCGGAGAAGAACAGCTTGTTCTTCAGGTTGCGCTCGGCGATCAGCCGGCCGGCCCCGGCCGAGGTCGGCATCGGCGCGCCCACGATCCCCTTCAGGTCCGGGTAGGCGGTCAGCACTTCCTTGAGCTTGTTGTAGTCGGTGGTGGCGTCGTCGTAGGTCTCGATGCGCCGCGTCACCTCCTGCATCTTCGGGAAGTGCTCCTTCTGGTAGGCGACGGCGCCGTCTATCCATTCCATCTGCGACTGCGAGGTCAGCGAGCCCACGGTGGCGACGTACTTGCCCTCGCCGCCCATGTCGCGGCCCAGCACTTCCATCAGCTTGGCGCCGTAGGCGTGGTTGTCGAAGGCTTCGATGTCGTAGTCGATGTTGGTCAGGCCCGAGGCCTCGTGGGAGATGACCACGATTCCCTGGCGGCGCGCCTTCTCGAGCACCGGCTCCACCGCCTCGACCGAGAAGGGCACGATGCAGATGGCGTCCACGCCCTGCGCGATCAGGCTCTCCACCAGCTGCACCTGCGCCGCGGCGTCGGCCTGGCTAGGCCCCACCATCCAGGTGTCGTGGCCCTGGTCCTTGCCGAACTGCGTGACGCCGACACGCATCCGGTCGAACCAGGCGATGCCGTCCACCTTCACCACGGTCGCGATGGTGCGCTTCTTGCCGGCTTTGGCGTTGATGTCGGCCGACACCTTGCCCGCATTCACCGCAGCCCCGGTCGCCGTTCCGGCCGCTGTCCCCTGGGCCCAGGCCGGCAATCTGGCCGTCGCCGCCAAGCCCGCCGCCGCCATCGCCCCGAAGGAGCGCCTGCTAATCCCGCGCATGATCCTGTTCCCTTGCCTGTTCGCGTTTCTTGTCGTCAGTAACCGCCGCCCGTCACGGGCGCGCCTGTGACCAGCGCGACGCCGGAGCTGGCGCCGAGGCGCGTGGCGCCGGCGGCGATCAGCGCCTGCGCCGCGTCCCAGTTGCGCACGCCGCCCGAAGCCTTCACGCCCAGCGCCTCGCCCACGACGTCGCGCATCAGCGCCACGTCGGCGACGGTGGCGCCGCCGGTGGAGAAGCCGGTGGAGGTCTTCACGAAATCGGCCCCCACCTCGACCGAGAGCTGGCAGGCCGTGCGCTTCTGCGCGTCGTCGAGCAGGCAGGTCTCGATGATGACCTTCAGGACCTTGCCCCGGCAGGCGGCGCGCACCGCGGCGATGTCGGCGCGCACCGCGTCGTTCCGCCCGTCCTTCAGCGCCCCGACGTTGATCACCATGTCGATCTCGTCGGCGCCGTCCCGCACGGCCGCCGCGGTCTCGGTGGCCTTGATCTCGGGCAGGGCGGCGCCTAGCGGGAAGCCCACCACCGAGCAGGTCTTCACGCCGCTGCCTCGCAGCGCTTCCGTTACGAAAGCCACGTTGACCGGGTTCACGCAGACCGAGCAGAAACAGTGCTCGCGCGCCTCGTTGCACCAGCGGCGCAGCTCGGCGGCGGTCGCATCGGGCTTGAGCAGGGTATGGTCGATGATCGAGGCCAACGCGGCGGCGCTGGAGGGCAGATTGGCGTTTCCGGTCACGGCGGCGAAATCCCTCGGGGGCCGTGGAAGCCCGGTTCGGCTGCCGTTGACCCTGCGTCTGTTAGTCTTTTAACTGTTGTGACAAACGTCACATTAACGGGCCGCCTCGTCAAGCGGTGCGGAGGGTTGGGGGATGTTGGGTGGGTAGGTGCCGGGACTGGTGAGCGCCCGGCGCAGCGCCCGGCTGGCCCGCTTGCACGACCTCCTGCGCCAAGGAGGCCCGACCCGGTTGCGCGCGGCCGCCTCGGCGCTGGGCGTGTCCTCCATGACGCTGCGCCGCGACCTCACGGGCTCGGGGCAGCCCTTCGCGCTGCTGGGCGGCCACGTCGTGCCCTTGACGAGCGAATTCATGGCGGGCGACTCCTTGACGGGCGAGGATGCACCGCGCCCCTGCTACGTGCTGGAGCGTGAGCAGGACACCCACGCCGAGGCCAAGCGCCGCGCCGCGCGTTACGCCGCCGGGCTGGTGCGCGACGGCGACACGATCTTCGTCGACTGCGGAACCACCACGCCACACCTGGCCGAGGCGCTGCCGCCGGACGCCTCGCTGACCGTGCTGTGCTACGCCCTGAACGTGGCGGCGATTCTGGCCCACCGGCCACGGACGCAGCTGATCCTGCTGGGCGGCCTGTTCCATCCTGCCTCGGCCAGCTTCGCTTCGGAGGAAGCGCTGAACAGCCTGCGCCGCCTGCGGATCAACACGGCCTTCATCTCGGCTGGCGGCGTCCACGCCACGCGGGGCGTCACCTGTACGAACTTCCACGAGGTCGCGGTGAAGCAGGTGGCCATGGCCTCGGCCGCCCACTCCGTGCTGGTGGTGGACAACAGCAAGCTCGGCCAGCTGCGGCCGGCCTTCTTCGCCCCCGTATCCGCCTTCGAGCGCGTCATCGCCAACCCGCCGGTGCCCCCGAAGGCGGCTGCTTTGCTGCGCGAGGCCGGCAGCCGGCTCGACCTCGCCGCGGGCGAGGAGTCATGATCCACGCCGTGCGGCTGCCGTGCCGCGCCCGGTCCCGCGCTCGGTCCCCCGCTCGGTCCCCCGACAGGGCCGTGCCCAGCCGCCCGTGCCGCCGTTGCGACAGGCCGGCACGGTGCCCCGTCCGCCGCAGCGCCTGACGCCGCCCGCACGCCCTTCCCCGAACAGCACGCAAGGAAAGCGAACGCACTGCAGGACATCCTGATCGGCGTGGACGTGGGCAGCGGCAGCGCCCGCAGCCGTGTTGCATGGACCGGGGATGCGGGCGCATCTACCCCAGCCCTGTCTGGGGTTCAGGCGACGCGAACGGAGATCGGGCGTCCAAGTTCCAGCATGCGGTTGAGCGCATGGACGGCCACGTCCACCTCGGTCGCCCGGCGCCGGTCCGTGCGCGAACCTCCCAAGAAGGCAGCATGCGAGCGCGGCACTGTATGGGGGCGGATATCCGTCAGGTCGATGTCCGGATTGAGGATGCGGATGGCGCCGTCAATGTTGTCCACATCCATGATGAGGTGCTTAAGCTGTATCTGGAGGGCCTCGACTTAGGCGGTGATCTCCGCCTTTTTGCGGATCAGGCCGGCGATCAGGTTGTCATTTTCCATGGACCGATTTTTAGGGCCAGGATAAAGCGGTATCTACTTGCCTGTGGTGGCAGCAGTTAAATAATGCCGCATTTCCGCGGCCCCCTCGAAGTAGTGCGCGGCGTCCTAATGGTGCTTAGCCGCTGCTGCCTTGATGTCATCCATGGTGGTCTCCCGTGATGGGTGGGACGGGTGCCAGTACCACACCAGGTCCTCGCGGCCTGCCCAGGCCCGGAGCCTGAACCTGCATCAGCAGTGAAAGGCCCTGATCCCGTTCGCATCCTGCCCCGGTAGCGTTCTCCTGAACGAACAGGAGACGACGCATGGCGCCCAGGCGCTTTCCCCACCCAGCCGCATCCGGGCTGCTTGCCCTGCTCGCCGGCTGCGCCACCACGACCGTCGCGCCCGACGTGGACGCGGCCGGGATGCCCAACGTCGAGGTTGCGTTGCAGCGCAGCCTCGACCGGGTGGACCGCACCATGGGCCAGCTCGGGCAATACGGCAGCACCGGTCCGCTGCGGCCGGTGGCACCTGCCGAGCTGCAGCGCCTGGTGTCGCTGGCCTGGAACGGGCCGCTCGACGAGGGCGTGAGGACGCTCGCCGACCGCATCGGCTACCGCTTCGTGGTCACGGCGCCGTCCCGGACCGGCCCGGTCCAGGTCGCCGTCAACATGACCAGCGTGCCGGCCATCGACCTGTTGCAGGCCCTCGGCAACGCCGCCGGTGCCAGCGCAACCGTCGTCGTCGATCCCGACCGCCACCAGGTGGAGGTGCAGTACCGTGCGTGACCCCCGCAGCCTGCGCGCCCTGCTCGGCGCGGCGACGGTGCTGGCCGGCTTGGCGCTCGTCACGCCAGGCTGGGCCGCCAGTGGCAACGCCGCCTTGGTGGACTCGCCGGTGTCGCCGGAGCCGGACACGGCCACCGTGGAAGGTGCCTCTCGCGTCCTGGCCAACCCGCTCAACCAGCCGGTCACGGGCGCCGCCATCTCCCCTACCGTCGTCGGCGGCCAGCGCCCGCTGTCGCTGGAGACGCTGCAAGCGGCCCGGCCCGGCGTCAACCCGTCCGGTGGCCTGAGCGGCGCCCGCGGCGAGACGCTGCACGAGGCGGCGTTGTCCTACGGCGCCCGCGGCGGGCTGGCGGCGCGCGGCTTCGCCATCAACGAGATGCTGCGCCGCTACGAGGCCAAGCTGGACAGCAGCTACGACTTCCGCAGCCTCGTCGTGCAGGTGGGTAGCGGCCAGACCCTGATGCGCCCGCCCATCGTCACCGAGGCGCAGATGGCGTTCGCCCTGGGCGACGGCGGCCAGACTGCCCGCGAGACCGGCCGCGTGTATCAGATCACCCGCCAGGCGCAGCTGTCCTCCGCCCCGCCCAACTGGCGCACCTACCTCGTGCGCTCCTGGGTCAACCCGACGCCGCCGCCCGACGACCTGCGCCCGCGCACGTCGGAAGAGGTGCAGTACTGGAACAAGTGGGTGGCCGAAGGCTGGGCGCGCGGCGAGCGCCAGGCCGTGGAGATTTACCAGTCCGACCTGTCCCGCCTGGAGGCCGACCTGATCGGCATGGCGCGCTACCGCGTGCTGCTGCGCGCCCGCCTGGTCGAGCAGCCCCGGGTGGTGTTCGCCCGCCGGGCGGTCGAGGGCGGCCGGGACAGGATGCGGGTGGACGACACCCAGATCGAGATACGCGCCCAGCCCGGCCTGAACCCGAACCGCCGCAGCTGGCGCGGCATGGGTGACCTGCCGTCCGACATCCCCGCCGGCAGGCCCGGCCCCATGAGGCTCAACCCATGAGCAACGTCACGCGCCTCCCCTACTCCGTGCCAGGCGACGGCTTCTGGCCCGGCGAGGGGGCGGTGTTCTCCCGCGACACCCTGGACAGCCTGTTCGAGTGGGCGTTCCGGCTCGGCGCGTCCGACATCCGCATCGAGACCCACAAGCCGGTGTTCGTGCAGCTGCACGGCCGCATGCGCCAGGCCACGCGCCGCACCTTCACCGAGCGCGAGGTGGAGGAGGCGGTGAACCGCCTATACGGCGCCGAGGGCGTGGCCCGCCTCAAGCGGGGCGAGGACTTCGACGTGAGCTACGAGGTGCAGCCGGACCGGCGCACCCGCTTCCGCTACCGCGTCAACGCGACCGCCGTGCTGGCCCACGGCGATGACGGCGGCGCCGTGGTCGCCCGCGCCCTGCCCGTCCGCTCCAGGCCGCTGTCCGAGCAGAACGTGGAGCCGGAGATCATCCAGGCGTGCATGCCGCGCACCGGGCTGGTGTTCATCGCCGGCGGCACCGGCAACGGCAAGAGCACGCTGCAGGCCGGCATCACCCGCGAGCGGCTGGTGGACCCGGACAGCCACGTCGCCATCCTGGAGTACTCCAGCCCCATCGAGTTCACCTTCGATGACGTCGAGGGCACGACCGCGGCGATCAGCCAGAGCGAGATCCCGCGCCACCTGCCGAGCTTCGCGGCCGGCATCCGCAACGCCATGCGCCGGGCCGGCGACGTCATCATCATCGGCGAGTGCCGCGACGGCGAGACGATGGCCGCCGCGGCGCAGGCCGCGCTGACCGACCACGCCGTTTACTCCACCATCCACGCCGGCACCCTGTCCGAAACGGTGCAGCGCATCGTCAGCCTGTGCCCGCTGGAGGAGCGCGGGGCGCTGACCGTCGCGGTCGCGCAAACCCTGCGGCTGATCGTCAACCAGCGCCTGGTGCCGTCGCTGGACGGCACGCGCACCGCGTTGCGCGAGTTCCTGGTCTTCGACCGGCCGATGCACCGCAAGCTGGCCGACACCAACCCCGACCGCTGGCCCGCCCTGGTCGAGGACATGCTGGCCGAGGGGCGCGGGCAATCGTTCGAGCGCGCCATCCAGCGCGCCCTGGCGGAGGGCCGCATCAGCGAGGCGACCGCGGCCGATGTGCGAAAGGACCTGGGCGATGTGGCGTAACACGATGCCGCCGGTGCGGATCTGGGTGGCCGACGCGCGGGTGCTGATCCCCTGGTTCATCTTCCTCATGCACTGGAGCCTGGCGACGCTGTACTTCGCCGTGTTCTGCAGCCTGCTGTTCGCGGTGCCCGAGTGGTTCGGCCTGTCCTTCCCAGCGGCCCTTCGCATGCTGCGCCGGCTGGTCAACGGGCCGGTGCGCCCTGCCGTGCCGGTGTGGAAGCGCCGGAGGCTCGCATGACGGCGATGGCAGGCGAGGGCCAGCCGGACCTGGAGCAGGTCGGGCGCGTGCTGGAAGTGCTCATCGAGCGGTCCGGCCGGCAGGTGACGACGCTGGACCGTGCCACGGGCGTCATCGAGCCGATCTCGGCCGGGCTGGCGAGCGCGCCGTTCGGGCTGCTGCCAGTGTTCCTGGTGGCGGGCGACACGGTGTGGCGCGACGCCACGGGCAGCGGGCTGGGCGTCGAGCTGCGGGCGGACCCGCAGGCGCTGCTCGGGCACCAGGTCGTCAGCATCGGCGGCCCGTTCTCGAACGTCATGCTCAGCGTGATGGAGGCGATCGAGCGGGTGGCCACCCCGCGCGAGGTCCCCGCCCACCTGATGCTGGAGCAGTGGCAGGAAACCACGGAGCGCCTGGCCCGTGATGCGGCGCCGGCAGCAGCGGCGGTGCAGGTGCCGCGGGCAACCTCGCCGGGGTCGCGCCGGTGACGCGGTGTTCAGGGCGCATGATAGCCCTGCTCCTTGCCGGCCTGGCGGCTTCCGTGCCGGCCAGGGCGTCGGAGTATCGCAACTCCCCGGTCCCGGTCGGGCTGGGGTCCAGCGCAGATGACGCCAAGCGCATCATCCGGAGCTGCATCGAGGCTGCGGCGAACGCCCACGGCCTGCCGCCGACCGTGCTGGTGATCCTGCTGCGGGTGGAGGGCGGCCGGCTTGGGCGCGTGAGCGACAACACCAACGCCACCGTGGACATCGGCCCCATGCAGGTCAACGAGATCTGGCTGCGCAAGCTGGCGGCGCGCTGGGGCGCGTCCGTCCCGGACACCTTCCTGGCGCTGCGGGACAACTTCTGCGCCAACCTGGAGGGAGGGGCCTGGATCTTGCGCCAGGGCCTCGACGAGGCGCGCGGCGACTTCTGGCAGGGCGTCGGCTACTACCACTCCCACACGCCAGAGAATAAGGCCAACTACCTCCGCAAGGTGCTGCAGCAGGCCCTGCGGCTGGAAGCGCAGGCCGGACGCCCCGCCCTTGCTGCCGTGGCCGCTGCCACCCCGGCCGCCTCTTCCCCGGCTGCCCCCACCATCCTCGCCGCCAAGGACTGAGCCATGCAGCAGAACGTCCACTCCTCGTCGTCGGGAGGCGAGGACAAGCTGCTCGCCTTCGGGCTGATCCTGGCCGTGTTCGCCGGCGGCGGCTGGTATCTCTGGTACAAGTACCATGCCCAGATCGCCGCCGCGGTGATGGCGGCGCAGCACTGGCAGATGGTGCAGTTCAGCACCTTCACGGACAGCTACGCCGACCTGGACCGGCAGGTGCTGGCCACCGACCCGGCCGGGGTGCGCTTCGCCGCGCTGTTCCGGCTGTGCCGCAACGTCGGCAGCTTCCTGCGCTGGCCCGCCGTGGCCCTCACCGGCGTGCTTGCCCTGCTCTGCCTGGTCCGCGCCGCGCCGGGACAGTTCACCCGCAACCTCGACCTCGACGGCCTGATGCGGACGCAGGCCGTGATGTTCCGTTCCGTCAAGCCCTTCGTGGGGCGCGGCCTCGGCCTGGTGCCGGCCGCGGACGGCAAGCCCCGTCCCGCCGACCCGGCGCTGCACCTCCGGGAGTGGGTGGCCCGCCACGCCACCGCCCCGGATGGCCGCTTCAACTACGACGCCGGCCGGGCCGAGCTTGCCCGTCAGTTGGGGCCGGTGTGGAACGGCGCGGCGCAGGCCGCCCCGCATGTCCGCTGCCTGTTCGCGGCCTTCGTACTGCACGCCGGCCGCCAGCGCGAGGAGGCCATCGCCCTGCTCGGCGACATGGCCGAGAGCCTGCCCGTGAACCCGGGCGATGGCCCGGCCGGGCCGGCGACGCCCCTGCAGGTGGGCAGCCGGGCGGTGGACCGGGCCGACGACGTGCTGCTGGATGCCGAGCTGGTGGCGCCCTGCGCCGCCCTGGCCGCCCGCCACGGCCACACGGCGCCGGCGCTGATGAGCGTGCTGCTGCACGCCCGCGCGCAGGCCGGCGTGCTGGCGCCGGGACAGTTCGCCTACCTCAAGCTGGTGGACCGGCCGCTCTGGTATGCGCTGCACAGCCTGGGCTTCCCGTCCGAGATGGGCAGCGCCGCGCCGATGCCGAACCCGCGCATCGAGGCGCTCGGGTCACGCGACCACTGGGCCGCCGAGTGCGCCCTGCGCCGTCCCCTGCGCGTGCCCGCCCTCGACGCGGCGATGGACACCATTCGCGTCCGCATGAAGCAGGCTGCGCCACCCACCAACCGCCCGCAGGAGGCACCATGATCATCCAGCTCCCCCCCGGCACCACCTCGGTCGTGCTGCGGTTCGACGGTCCCGGCCACAACGGGGACGTGACCCTGGTGCCGGGCCTGGCCCTGCTGCCGCCACCTGCACCGCTGCGGCAGGCCGTGCCGCGGCGCATGGCCGTGTTCGCCTGCGCGGCGCTCGGCACGCTCGCGGTGGTGGGCGGGCTGTCGGTCTGGAACGGCACGCCACGGACCGAGGCCATCCTGAACCCGCCGCGTGTAGCCAGGTGGAACGGTGACGCCTCCCGGGTGCCGACGGCCCTGCAGGCGGAGCTGGACCGCCCGCCCACCGTGATCCCGCCAGATGCAGCGCCTCCGGCCATGGCGCCGCCCGCCGCGAACGCCGCCGCGGAACGCCCTGCGGGCACGAACCCATTTGGATTGGAGTGACCTCATGACCGTAGTTGCAAGGGTAAAAGACGACTTCTGGGACGCATGCGCCGGTTCGCTCGTCAACTGCGTGCGTCCGGTGATCGCCTGGGCACGGTGCGAGAAGGGCTTGCCGACTGGCGACGATCCCCTCCCTGCCTTGCTCTCGCTGCAGGCGCTCACGGGCATCGTGCAGGACCGCAAGCTGCCGGTTCCGGTGGCGGGTGGGCGGATCGAGCTGGTGGACCTGGCTGCCGCTCCGGCAGAGCTGTTCACGCCGCTTCTGGGCTACCTTGACGACCTGCCCTGCTACGATCCGCGCCGTGCCAGCGGGGTGGAGCAGCCCGAGCAGGCCCTGGCGCAGCACTCCTATGTGCTCATGCGCGTTCCCTCCGTCTTGTCGGCGTCGTCGCCATGATCCGCAGGGAGGTCTTCGGCCCGGAGGCGTCCTATGAACTCCGCGGGGCACAGGCTTACCGCGAGGTCCAGCCGGGGTTCCGCGGCCTGCGCGACGCCCTGGCCAGCTCCGCCTCCGGGTTGCTGCTCGCCATGGCGGCGGTAGGCATCGGCTTCGAGCCGGGCATCATCTACCTGGCCGTGCCGCTGGCGGCCCTCTACGCAAGCTGGGTGCTCACCCGCAAGGTGATCCTGCCCTTCCGTCTGCCCTGGGGCGCCAGGCGCCGCGACCACAACCATCCCGATCCGGAAACCCGCCAACCGCGCATGGCAAGTGGCATCATCTACCTCGGCCGCGACTTCCGCACCGGCCAGCAGCTGTGGATCGCCAACGAGGACGGCCGCCAGCACGTCGCCGTGCCCGGCACCACCGGCGCCGGCAAGACCGCCGCCCTGCTCAGCCTGGTGTCGAATGCGCTGATGCACGGGTCCGGCTTCATCTTCGTGGACGGCAAGGCCGACAACAAGCTCTACGCCGAAATCCTCGCCCTCGCCCGCCGGTTCGGCCGCGAGGACGACGTGCTGGCGCTGAACTTCCTGGTCGCGTCGGGCAACAAGGACACCAACACCTTCAACCCCCTTGCCTGGGGCAACGCGGACGGCATCCGCGAGCTGCTGGTCAGCCTGATCGAGGCCAACGCCAAGGGCGGGTCTTCGAACGGCAACGAGGTGTTCATGAGCCGTGCCGTGTCGCTGCTCGGCGCCCTGATGCCCGCGCTGGTCTGGCTGCGGGACAACAAGGGCTTCGCCATCGACGTCGAGCGCCTGCGCTTCGCTACCGAGCTGGGCAGCATCGCCGCCCTCGCCTTCGAGAAGCGCTTCCTGCGCCTGGACATCGAGACCGGGCAGGTCGAGAGCATCGCCGTGCCCGACATCGAGCCGGCGCTGCTCTACCCGCTGTCCGCCTACCTCGGTGAGACCGGCGGCTACGACAAGAGCCTGGCGCACAACAAGCAGAAGAGCGATGAGCCGGCCAAGCAGCACGCCTTCGTCACCATGCACTTCTCGGCCGTGTTCACCCAGCTCGGGGTGTCGCTCGGGCACATCTTCAAGTGCGAGGCCGGCGACATCGACATGCGCGACGTGGTGCTGAACCGGCGCATCCTGGTGGTGAACCTGCCGTCGCTGGAGAACTCCGGCGAGACCACGGCCGCGCTTGGCAAGATCGTGGTGGCATCCCTGCGCAACATGATGGCGCAGACCTTGGGCGTGAACCTGGAGGGCGACTTCGATGAGATCGTCGCCAACAAGCCCAGCCTGGCGCCGACGCCCTTCCCAGTGGTCTTCGACGAGATCGGCTACTACGCCGTCGCCGGCATGGACAAGATGCTCGCCATGGGCCGCGGCCTGGGCTTCATGTTCTACCTTGGCTTCCAGGAGCTGCCCGGCCTCAAGGCCCGCATCGGGGAGTCGGTCTATTCCCTGCTGGGCAACGCCAACCTGCAGATCCTGATGAAGCTGCAGGAGGGCAGCGAAACCCGGCAGTACGTCGAGCGCACCGCCGGCGAGAGCGAGGTAACGCAGCAGACCTCCTACACGGCGACCGGCAGCGGCGGCTACCGCGACGCCCAGCACGCCGAGGTGCGGCGCGTGTCGCGGGTGGACTGGAAGGACCTGCGTGGGCTGATCGAGGGCGAGGCCATCGTGCTGTTCGGCAACCGGCGCGTCCATGCCAAGCTGTTCTACGCCAAGATCGACCCCCGGGGCCGGCTGCGCTTGAACCGTCCCCTGGTCCTGCGTCCGCCGGCAGTCGATGCCGTCGAGCGCGCCGCGGCCAGGACCGCCACCATCCGCCGGCTGATCGAGAGCGGCGGGCCGCAGGCGCCGAGCCAGGTGGATACCGGGCCGGTTCTGGCAGCCGTCTTGGAGGGCTTCCGGAAGGGGCGGGCAGAGAAGAAGTCCGTGGCCGACTGCGTGGCCACGGCCATCGCCGCCGCCGGCGAGCAGGCCCCCGCTCCTGCTCCTACCCCGGTCGCGCCTGCGCCGCTGACGCCCTCTCCCGCGCCGGGACAGCCCATCCCGGACGCCCCAGCCACTGCTTACGATCCGATGATGGAAGCGGAAAGCAGCGCCGCGCCGGCCGGGAAGGCGGATGCGGCGCCGGTGCTGCCGCCGGGGGCCGCCGACATGGACGTGCTGGCCCTGCTGACCAAGGTGGAGGAACACGCTGGCCGGTCCAAGGCGGATGCGCGGCTTGGCGCCATGCACGTTCTGGCCGAACGTGACGCTGGAATGGCCGAACACTGGGTCGAGCCTTCACCCATGGTGCCGGGCGGCTTCGCGCAGCTCATCGGGGCGGTGATTGCTGACGTGCTGCCACCAGCCGTCCAGGAGGACGTTGCAGCATGACGCCAGACGATCCCGCCATTCAGGATCAGCCCAACCCCGTTCGCCCCTTTGCGGCACAGATCGAAGAGGGGATGGTACGCTGGCGCGCTGGCTATCTCATCTGGAAGCAGCAGCAAGCCGTGGCGGAAGACAGGCGGGCAGAGGGGGAGGAACTACCCCGTGAAGGATGAGGCTGCTCCGCCAATCTTGCAGCATTACGACCGCCCTCCGGGCGTGGCCCTGGCCGAAATGCAGGTGGACATACGGGAAGCCTGGCGCACCCGTTGTGCCATCCAGGGCGCCACCGAACATTGTGAACAGGCTTCCAGCCCTGACCCCACCCACTTTGGGCTTCAAGGTGTTGACCTTGCTTGTGAAACTGGATGGGGTAGGTTGAGGATACGTGTAAAACGCGGTCACAAGGGACCGACTGACCAAGGAAACAAGTCGAATCAATGCCTTGGTGAAGCGCCGGCAGCCGGTCGAAGCCCGTGTGTTCAGCGGCGCGTGTAGGCAACCGTCCGTGGCGTCCGGAAAAGGGTCCGCTGCCGGCATCCAGTGAACGACGTGTTTTCAAAGGGATAGCTGGAGCGTCCGGCGCGTCCGAGAAGGCGAGCCTTGCCGGACAGACACCTGAAACCAGCCCGGATGAGCTTGTGACGAGTTTTACACGTATCCCGAACCTACCCCTGAATGTTTGGCGGGGTGACAACCGGCGCCGGTTGTGACCCCGCCCTTTTTTCATTTCTAAATTATCGATCAATGACTTGCATCGAATAGGGAGGTGGTCATTGGCCGGCACCGATCCACAAGCGCAAGATCGCGGATGCCTTGGATGAGTTCCTAAAGCATCTCGCTTATTGAAAAAAGAGGCGAGTTGTCCGATTCGTGCTGATCGTGTCCGAGTCGCTGGAGAAGGTCGGCCAGCAGGAACAGGTAGCGCGAGCCCGGCAATAATGCGCATTCTAAAAACCATCGGACCCGTCCTTCTGCAGTTGCAACGTTTTCAGCTTTCGGCGAGCGCCCGGTGGCCTCATGGGCCGAAGATGGACCAGCCGAGCCGGTGGGTCAGCCGCTCGAGCGCGATCCGGCCAAGATGCGAGTTCCCCTTCGGATCGAGTCCGGGCGACCAGACGGCGATGGAAGCACGACCGGGTGCGACCGCCAGGATGCCGCCACCAACGCCGCTCTTGCCCGGCAGGCCGACCCGGTAGGCGAACTCGCCGGACCCGTCGTAATGCCCGCAGGTGAGCATGATGGCGTTGATCGTGCGCGCACGCTCCGCCTGCACCACCGAACAGCCAGTGGCGGGGTCGCGGCCACCATGGGCCAGGAAGCGGGCGGCCATCGCGAGTTGGCGGCAGGACATCGCGATGGCGCAGTGATGGAAGTAGACACCGAGCGTATACTCGACCGGGTTCTCGAGCACTCCGAAGGATTTCATGTAGTGGGCAAGCGCCGCGTTTCGAAATCCGGTGCGCTTCTCCGAGGCCGCGACCCTGCGGTCGATCACGATTGAGCCGTCCTGCGCCAGCACCTGCACGAAGCGCAGGATCTCACCCAGCGCCTCGCGCGGCTGATGACCAGACAGGATGACATCCGTTACCGCAATTGCTCCGGCATTGATGAAAGGATTGCGCGGAACACCGCGCTCATGCTCGAGCTGAACGATCGAGTTGAAGGCGCTGCCGGTGGGCTCCCGCCCGACCTTCTGCCAAAGCCGGTCGCCGACCTTGCCGAGGGCGAGCGTCAGCGTGAACACCTTCGAGATGCTCTGGATCGAGAAGGCCATCTCGGAGTCGCCGGCGGTGGCGACATGGCCGTCGGCATCGGCCACCGCCAGGCCGAACGCCGCCGGATCGATGCGGGCGAGCTCCGGGATGTACTCGGCGACCTTGCCCCGGTCCGGGCGTGCCCGCATCTCCTCCGCGATCTCGGTCACAATGGATTGCAGGTCAGGCATACGGCTCGCGGCGGCACTGGTGCTAGGAACAGCGGCTTTGTAGCCACCGCCAGCGATCGCCTATGGTGCGGTTGCGCCGTGGCGTTTGGTGTTCGGCAGCAGGCCGAGGTTCTCCCGCAGTGTGGTGCCCTCACGCTCATTGATGCCATGAGGCAGGTGAGTGGGCGTGAGATTGAAGCCATCGGCCGCCTCCAAGGCGACCTACCCCGTCTAGAGAACGCCCGAATGGCAAATTCGGCTGAACAGGGTGGCCTGCGCGGTAAGGTGACGCTGTTGCCGGGCCGTCTCGACGACCGATCCCGTAGAGATGGTCACTCGAAGTGCTCCATGGATTTGGCCGCCGAACCGTCCGTAAAACGCTCGATGCGGAGTTGTTCGATGGGCATGTTGGTACGCCCCATCGCCACCAACTCCGACATGACGGAGCCGGCACCCGGCCCCAACTGGAAGCCATGCGATGAAAAGCCAAACTGATGGAACACACCCTCGCTCGTGCTGCTCGGCCCGAAGACCGGGATATCGTCGGGCATGCGCGCCTCTATGCCGGCCCAAGCCCGTAAAATATGGGTGGAACGCATGATTGGGAACACTTCGTGAACGGTGCTGGCACTTCTGCCGAGCTTCGCCCAGTCGAGCACCGTCATATTCTCGTCGCGCTGCGCCCAACCCCGATAGCCACCGCCGATCAGCACCGTGCCGTTTTTAAACTGCTTGAAGGAGAGCGTTCGGCCCCTGAGGATGATGACCGGCTTGATGAAGGCTGGCATGCGTGCCGTGATCATCAGCATCGGCGCGGTGACTTGGAGCGGCACCGGCTCGCCTAACATGGCAGCGATCCGATCGGCCCAGGCACCCGCGGCATTGACGATCTTCGGCGCCCGATAGGTGCCCTTATCAGTCGTGACCGCCCAGACCGCGCCGTCGCGCGCAAGCCTGGTGACGCGCTCGCTCTCGTGGATAACGGCACCAAGCTCCTGCGCCTTTCGGCGGAAAGCCTGGGTCGCGCGGAACGGATTTGCGGCGCCGTCGCGGCGCGAGATGACGCCGCCAGGACACGTCTCTGCCACGGCCGGCACCAGGCGATGTAGCTCGGCCGCATCGATCAGCTCTTCGTGAACAAAGCCCTTCGTCCGTAGATCCTCAACTCGCTCTCGGTATATTGCGAACTCGGCCTGTGTCTCGGCGACGAGGATCTGTCCCTCGTTGGTGAAGCCGCAATCGTCGTCGACCAGATCCTCAATTCGATGCCAAATGTCCATCGAATGCACCGATAGCGGAATCTCGGCCAGGTGCCGCGCGAGCTGGCGCACCCCTCCCGCATTGACGCCCGACGCATGGCGGCCTGCATGATCCTTCTCGATGAGGATGACGCTGAGCCCCCGCAGCCTGCAATGCAGCGCCGTCGAGCAACCATGGATGCCGCCGCCGATGACGATGACGTCGGCAGTGTCCTTGGACGCGCTCATTGAACCACAGCCGCCCGGCGGCCAGCGTCCGGCTGGTACAAGGACGCGATTTCGGGCAGTGACACCGGCTTGATGGGCGGCCGTAGACGATAATAGCCGATCTCTCGCGGCGACACACCACACGCATCGGCAATCATCTCGGTCACTGTCAAGCCGCAAAGCCTGCCCTGGCATGGTCCCATGCCGCAACGGGTGAAGGATTTCATCTCGTTCGGGCCGGAGGCGCCGAGTGCCACTGTCTCGCGGATCGTCTTCGCCGTCACTTCTTCGCAGCGGCAAACGATCGTGGCGTCGTCCGCCGGTACCCGGAACGCCTTCGCCGGCCGATAAAGCCGATCGAGGAAACGGCGACCGCGCGACAGGCGCGAGAGCTCCCGCAGTGTCGGAGCCGCCTCTTTGTCCCGCTGCGCCGCATCGATGCGCCCTAGCCTGTGCGCCACACCGAGGGCTGCGATCCGTCCGCGCTGGACCGCGCTCTCGGCGCCCGCAATCCCCGCGCCGTCGCCCGCGACGGAGACGCCCGGGATCGTGCTCGCAAGGAACGCATCCAGACGCGGAACGAAGGCGAGTTGCTCCTCGTCCCAATCATGGGCACAGCCGATGGCGGCCGTTATATTGATGCTCGGCACAACGCCCTGGTGCAGCAGCAGCAGGTCGCATTCGATCTGCTCCGTGCGTCCGCCGTGCTCGTATACGACCCTCGCGACCCGTCTTTCGCCCTCGGCGCGCAATGCGGTGACGCCGGACACGACTCTGAGATGCCGCAGCACGTTCGCGAGCAGCTTCAGTCCTTTGGTGAGATACGGGGACGCCAGGAAGCCAGGAAGCGCCCTGACCGCCGCCATCCGATTGGCGCGCGAACTGGTATCCAAGACCGCCGCGATGGTCGTGCCGGCGACGAGCAACTGCGAAGCGAGCAGATAGAGCAGGGGACCCGTCCCCGCGAGTACGACACGCCCGTCAGGCAAGAGCCCCGAACTCTTGAGCGCGATCTGCGCGGCACCGGCCGTCAACACGCCGGGCAGCGTCCAACCTGGAATTGGAAACGGCCGCTCCTGGGCGCCGGTCGCGAGGATCACCTGCTTTGCACTCAAAAGCCGTGCCTGACCGCCAAGCGACACCCCGATCTCGAAATTCGAGCCGGGCCCTTCGTCCGTGAACGAGCGTGCGATGTTCCAGACGGCGGTGGCCGGAGCGTAGGAGGCCTGCGACGCGATGAACTCTCGCGCCAGCGCTCTGCCGTGCCAGTAGTCCTCACCGAGAATGTCACGCTTGCCGACCGGGCTCGTGGTGACGGCACGATAAATCTGGCCGCCCGGCGAGGGATTCTCGTCCAACACGACCGCATCGATGCCGAGCCCGGCCGCCGTTATCGCCGCCATCAAGCCTGCCGGGCCAGCACCGACGATTGCGAGGTCATAATGATCGGCGAAAGAGCCGGCCTGATCGATGGCCTTCATGCCGAAATCTCCTCGTCCGCAGGACGCGCGCCGACCTGCGTCTCGACGCACATGCCTTCCGCCAGCTTCACGAGGCAGCTCTGGCGGTTGCTGCTGCCGTCGATCGTGACGAGACAGTCGAAGCACACGCCCATCAGGCAGTAAGGGCCGCGCGCCGTGGCCGATACGGTCGTGGTGCGGCAGATCGCGACACCTTCACCAAGCAGCGCTGTAGCCACCGAGTCACCCTGCCGGCCCCGCAGCGGCAGGCCGTCGAAGGTAAAGCGGATGGGAGCGGCCGCGATATCCGAGATCCTACGAAACATGGACTCTCTCCGAGGTAAGGGACGTCGCATGGCCGGGCTGGTCGCCAGGCGTCGCGCGTCAGTTTGCCGAGACCGCCGTGCTCAGGCCTTGCCGGTACCGAGGAACAGACGGTCGAGGCTGTAGACCCGATCGAGAACGATCATCACCACCACCGTCACAAGGATGAGGCAGGTCGAGATCGAGGCGACCATCGGATCGATATTGTCCTGGATGTAGAGGAAGAGGCGCACCGGCAGCGTCTCGGTCGCCGGCGATGCCACGAAGATCGTCATCGTCACCTCGTCGAATGAAGTAATGAAGGCGAGCATAAAGCCGGACACCACGCCCGGCAGGATCAGGGGCAGTGTGACCCGGCGGAACACCGTCGCCGCGTTTGCCCCAAGCGAGACCGCCGCGTGCTCAAGACGCAGATCGATGCCGTAGGAGGCGGCGAGCACCAGCCGCAACGCGAACGGCGTGACGATGATCACGTGGCTCGCGACCAGGCCGACGTAAGTCCCTGACAGGCTGACCTGTGTGAAGAAGCGGAGAAAGGCGATACCGAGCACCACCGGCGGCACCATGAGCGGCGCCATGAACAGCGCCGTAATCACCTCGCGTCCGGGAAAGCGATAGCGCGCGATGGCGAGCGCTGCTGGCACCGAAAGAGTGATCGCGATCAGCGAGGACGTTGAGGCAAGCCATAGGCTCTGCCCGAAGGCGTGCACGAATTCCGGGTAGTCGAGGATGGCGCGGAACCAGCGCAAACTGAAGCTCGTCGTCGGGATCGACAGATAGCCGAGCGGCGTGAGAGCGACGACGCAGACAATCAAAATAGGCGCCAGCATGAACGTGATGAAGATCGCGTGAAAGGCGAGTGCCAGGGGGCTGTTGCGGGTCATTGCAGCTACTCGAAAACGTGCGCGAAGCGCCGCTCAATCAGGCGGTTCGAGCAGACGATAATGGCGATGAGGGCAATAAGCAGAACGGTCGCGACGGTGGCGCCGAGTGGCCAGTTCAACGTATTGAGGAACTCGTCATAGGCCAGCGTGGCTGCAACCTTGAGCCGCCGGCCGCCGATGATCGCCGGCGTCGCGAAGGCGCTCGCGGCAAGGGAGAAGACGATGACGGCGCCCGAGAGGATGCCCGGCACGATCTGCGGCAGCACCACGCGCCGCCAAATCGCCAGCGGCGAGGCCCCGAGCGAATACGCGGCATTTTCCACCTGCGGATCGAGGCGCTGCAGTGCTGCCCAGACTGCAAGGATCATGAAAGGCACGAGGACATGGACGAGAACTACGATCACGCCCCATTCAGTGAACATGAACGGCAACGGCTCGCGCAGCACACCCATAGCCATGAGGGCTTGGTTTACGAGCCCTTTCGAACCAAAAAGCAACGCCCAGCCGAGGGTGCGGGCTACGACCGAAATCAGCAGCGGCCCGATCACCACAAGCAGGAACACGCCGCGCCAGGGGGTGCGCATGCGGTTCAGGATGTAAGCCTCGGGTACGCCCACCAGCATGGTGATCACGGTGACCGCGAAAGCGATCCTAAGGGTACGGAAGAAGACGCTGAGGAAGTAGCTGTCCTCGAATATTTCTTGCCAGTTCTTCAGCGTCAGTTCGGGCACGATCCCCTTGTACTGACCCCAATCGTAGAAGGAGAGCAGCACAGTCATGCCGATCGGGATGATGACGAGGCCGAAGAAGACGACGAGCATCGGTGCCGAGAGCCAATAGGGCTTTGCTGTCACGGAGTGACTCCGGACGGCGTGACAACTATGTCTTCGTCGCGCCAGGCAAGAGCGACGACCTCCAGGGTCATTCGATTCTAATTACTTCAGGTTCCGCCATATGCTAGGACGCGGTTGAGGTTCATGGCGTTGCGCCAAAGAGCATCGGCGATGTCGTTGACCTTGTTGAACCGCAAAACATT
>JAABVA010000531.1_pt1 | contig 48066 bp, 41 predicted proteins | sample 5560331 | NCBI WGS metagenome assembly JAABVA01 (sample SAMN12812661, study PRJNA571458) | rock metagenome | isolation source: Antarctica rocks | place: Antarctica: Victoria Land, Mt New Zealand sud | collected 2016-01-07 | reverse complement strand
CAGCATTGACCCCACGAACGCGCCTTGCTATACTGGCAGCAAGTTGACGATAAGCAACGCGTCAGAGGAAGAGTACGTCGCGCAGATGTCTCAAGAGAGCCGGTGGATGCTGCGAACCGGTGGCCGAGTGCGATGGAATGGGCCTCTATGACCGGCGAGCGTATCTGCATATGCGCCGGATGTCACGACGCAGCGCGGTTTTCTCGCCCCTGACCGGGCCTACGTAGCCGCGACGGCCGTCCCCCGCTATCGGGACCAACGAGGGGAACAGATACGCCGCGCCGGTGCGGTTGCGCTGTTCCTGAATCGGGGTGGCACCACGAGGCACGACCTCTCGTCCCCATATGGGGACGAGAGGTTTTTGTATTGTGGAGGAAACGGGCATGGGACTGTCGCTGACGCGGGAGCGGGCGCGCGACCTGGCGCGGGAGTACGCGCTCATCCCACTCTGCCTCGATGTGGTCGCCGACCTGGAGACGCCCGTCACGGCCTACCTCAAGGTCGCGCGCGGCCCCTACAGCTTCCTGCTCGAGAGCGTCGAGGGGGGCGAGCGCCTAGCCCGCTACAGCTTCATCGGGACCGAGCCGCGCACGGTGCTGCGCTTCCGTGGGGAGCGGGGCGAGCGCCTGACCGGGACGGGCGAGCCCGTCGGCCCCGTCGGGGCCGACCCGTTACCCCTGCTGCGGGACGAGGTGCTCGGGGCGCGCGCCTACGTCGATCCGTCGCTCCCGCCGCTCGTCGGTGGGGCCGTCGGCTACCTCGGCTATGAGATGGTGCGCCGCTGGGAGCCGCACGTGCCGCCCACACCGGGTGAGGCCGTCGACATGCCCGACGGCGTGCTGATGCTGACCGACACGGTGCTGGCCTTCGACCACCTCGCGCACCGCCTGCGCATCGTCACGCACGTGCGCCCCGACGATTACGAAGATGTCGACGCGGCCTACGACGCCGCGGTGGCGCGCGTCCACGCGCTGGCGCGCCGCCTGCGCGACCCGCTGCCCGCGGACGCCGTGCCCTTGCGCCATGACTCTTGCGAGGTGAGCAGCAATTTCGCGCGGACGGAGTACGAGGAGGCCGTGGAGCGTTGCCGGCAGTATATCCTGGCCGGCGACGCCATCCAAATCGTGCTGGCGCAGCGCTTCGCCCGACCGACGGGGGCAAGGCCCTTCGACATCTACCGCGCGCTGCGCACCGTCGCGCCGACCCCCTACATGTATTACCTGCGCGCCGACGACGTCGAGATCGCCGGCGCCTCCGTGGAGACGCTCGTGCGCGTGACGGACAAGCGCATTTACTACCATCCCATCGCAGGGACGCGCCGCCGCGGGCGCGACGAGGAGGAGGACCGCCGGATGGAGGCCGAATTGCGCGCGGATGAGAAGGAGCGCGCCGAGCATATCATGCTCGTGGACCTGGGGCGCAACGACGTGGGGCGCGTCGCCCGGACCGGCACGGTGCGCGTGAGCGAGTTGATGGGGGTGGAGCGCTACTCCAACGTGATGCACCTCGTCTCGACCGTCGAAGGGCAATTGGCCGACGGCCTGACGGCGCTGGACGCGTTGCGCTCGTGCTTCCCCGCCGGGACGGTCTCGGGGGCGCCGAAGGTGCGCGCGATGGAAATCCTGGCCGGTCTGGAACATGGTTCGCGCGGGCTCTACGCCGGCGCGGCCGGCTACGTCACCTACGGCGGCGACCTGGACACCTGCATCGCTTTCCGCAGCGCGGCGATCAAGGACGGCGTGGCTTACATCCAGGCGGGCGGCGGCCTCGTAGCCGACTCGGTCCCGGCCAACGAGTACATGGAGACCGTGCACAAATCGGCGGCCGTGCAGCGCGCCATCGACCTGGCCGAGTCCGGCCTCGACCAGCTATCAGCCATCGGCGGTCAACCGTCAGTTATCAGCCCCGCGTCAGACGTCAGACGTCAGACGTCAGACGTCAGACGTCAGACGTCTGACCACTGACGGCATTTCCGGAGGATTTATGGACAGATCGCCGCACGTCGTGATGATCGACAATTATGACAGCTTCACCTACAACCTCGTGCAGTATCTGGGCGAGCTCGGGGCGCGTGTGACGACACTGCGCAACGACGAGACGACGGTCGACGATATCGAGGCGCTGTGGCCCGATGCGCTCGTCGTGTCGCCGGGACCGTGCGACCCCGATCGGGCCGGCATATCGATGGAGGCGATCCGCAGGCTGGGACCGCGCGTGCCGACGCTCGGCGTGTGCCTGGGTCATCAGTGCATCGGACAGGTCTACGGTGGGCGCGTCGTGCGGGCGCCGGAGGTCGTGCACGGCAAGGCCTCGCGCATCGCGCACGACGGGCGCGGGCTTTTCGCCGGGCTGCCCGATCCGCTCTCGGTGATCCGCTACCACTCGCTCACGATTGCGCCGGAGAGCGTGCCACGCAGCCTGGAGGTCACGGCCACGACGGCCGATGGGACGATCATGGCCGCGCGGCACCGCGAACACCCGGTGTGGGGGGTGCAGTTCCACCCCGAGTCGATCTTGACCGAGGGCGGCAAGGAGTTGCTGCGCAACTTTCTGGAGTTAGCTGATAACCATTATAGACCTGCGACCACGGTCGCAGGCCGTTAGGCCGTGAATTAGCGTGGTCTGCCATACGACTGCGGTCGCAGGCCATGGGGTGACACAATGACAATCAAAGAGGCCATCGCGGACGTCGTCGCGGGGCGCGATTTGGGCGAGGCGGGGGCGCGCGCCGTGATGACCGCGATCATGGAGGACGAGGTGACCGAGGCGCAGTTCGCCGCCCTCGTTACCGCGCTGCGCCTGAAGGGCGAGACGGTCGAGGAGATCGCGGGCTTCGCCGGTGTAATGCGCGATAAGTCCGTGCCCGTGCGCGCCGACGGCGTGGGCATGGTCGTGGACACGTGTGGCGCCGGCGGCGACGGTATGAACACGTTCAACGTCTCGACGGCCGCGGCAGTCGTGACGGCTGCGGTCAGCCCCGCCGTGGCCAAGCACGGCAATCGCGCCGCCTCCTCGAAGTGCGGCAGCGCCGATGTGCTCGAGGCCCTGGGCGTGGCCATCACCCTCGGGCCGGCCGACATCACGGCGTGCCTGGAGCGCGTCGGCATCGCCTTTATGCTGGCGCCCCTGTACCACCCCGCCACCCGCTTCGCCGTGGGGCCGCGCCGGGAGATCGGCATCCGCACGGTCTTCAACATCCTGGGCCCGTTGACGAACCCGGCCCGCGTGCGGGCACAGGTGCTCGGCGTGCCCGAGCCGCGGCTGACCGGGATGATAGCGCGCGTGCTGGCCCGCCTGGGCTCGCGCCACGCCTTTGTCGTCTGCGGCGACGACGGCATCGACGAGATCAGCATCGGGGGGCCGACCCATGTGGCCGAGCTCCACCGCGGCGCCGTGCGCGAGTACAGGATCACGCCCGAGGAGTTGGGTGTGGAGCGCGCGCCGTTCGACGAGATCCGGGGCGGAGACGCGGCCTACAACGCCGCGATGATCGGTCTGGCCCTGCGCGGCGAGGGGCCGCGCGCGCCGCGCGACGTCATCGCGCTCAACGCGGGCGCCGCGCTCGTCGCCGGGGCCGTCGCCCCCGATCTCGCCGCGGGGGTGCGCATGGCGCAGGCGTCGATAGAGGCGGGCCGCCCGTGGCGCAAGCTGGAGCAGTGGCGGGCCATCAGCAACCGGCTGGCGTCCGAGGCGGCGCGGGAGAAACAGGTATGAGCAGCAGTTTTCTAGAGCGCATCGTCGCGCACAAGCGGCGCGAGCTGGCGAACCGGCGCGCGGAGGTGTCCGAGACCGCGCTGGAGCGCCTGGCCGCGGACGCGCCGGCGTCGCGTTTGTCCGCCGGCTCGCCGCGACACGCGGCGGCTCGTCCCGAGGGCGCGGATGTTCGGACCGACCCCGCCGGCGGGCAAGCGGCGGGGGCGGCCGCCCCCGCTCCCGCCTCCCTCGATCTCTTCTCGCCGGACCACCTTGGCGTCATGGCAGAGGTCAAGCGCGCCTCCCCGTCCAGGGGCGCCATCGCGCTCGACATGGACGCGGTAGACCAGGCGCGCGGCTATGTGGAGGGGAAGGCCGATGCGATCTCCGTGCTGACGGACGAGGAGTTCTACAGAGGCTCGCTCGACGACCTGCGCGCGATCCGCGCGGCCGTGTCGACGCCCGTGATGCGCAAAGACTTTATCCTCGACCGTTATGGCCTGCTCGAGGCCCGCGCCGCCGGGGCCGATCTCGTGCTCTTGATCGTGGCCGTCCTCGGACGCGTTGGGTTGCCGCGGCTGATGCGCGAGACGGCGGAACTGGGCATGGTCGCGCTGGTCGAGACCTACACGCAGGCCGATGCCGAGCTCGCGCTGGAGGCCGGGGCGAGCCTGATCGGCGTGAACAACCGCGACCTGCGCACGTTCGACGTTTCGCTCGAGACCACCGAGCGGCTGGCCCCGTTGCTGGCGCCGCACGCTACGGTGGTCAGCCTCAGCGGTATCCACACCGCCGACGACGCGCGGCGGGTCGTCGCGGCCGGGGCGCGCGCGGTGCTGGTCGGCGAGGCGCTGGTGCGCGCGCCCGACCCGGCGGGGTTCATCCGTGAGTTGTGCGCGGTACCGGTCGCCCCGCGTGCGCCGGGCCACGGACGGCCCTCACCCCCCACCCCGCGCTTCACTGAGGATTCTCTACATGCAGAGCGGTTCCCCTCTCCCGCGCGCGGGAGAGGGGTTGGGGGTGAGGGATGATCACGCCTATTGTCAAAATCTGTGGCGTGCGCACCGTCGAGCAGGCGCGCGTCGCGGCGGAGGCGGGGGCCGGCATGGTCGGGCTACTATTCGCCGAGAGCAAGCGGCGCGTCACCGTGGAGGAGGCGCGCGCCATAACCTCGGCCCGCTACGAGCGCCGGCCGCGCTTCGTGGGGGTCTTCGTGAACGAGGACCCGGCGGCCATGGCGCGCATAGCGGGCGCGGCGCGGCTCGATCTGGCCCAATTGAGCGGCGGAGAGACCGCGGAGGCGTGCGCAGGGCTGCGCATGCCGTACACGAAGGTAGTCCATGTGCGCGAGGGCATGACGGCGCGCGACGTGCTGCACATAGCGACTGGATACGACGGCGCGGCCGCGATCGTGCTGGACACGGCGGGGACGGCGGGGACGGACGGCGCCACGCGCTGGGGGGGGACGGGCATGACCCTGGATTGGCGCGTCGCCGCCGAGGTTGTGCGCGGACTCGACAGGCCGGTCGCGCTGGCCGGCGGGCTGCGGCCCGACAACGTGGCCGCGGCGATCGGCGCCGTGCGGCCGTGGGGCGTCGACGTCAGCAGCGGCGTCGAAACGGACGGCGTCAAGGATGAAGCGAAGATACGGGCGTTCGTGGCCGCGGCCACGAACGCCGTGGAAGGGGGGACGGTATGACGACCGAGAGAGTGGAGACCGGGCGGGGCGGTATAGGGGTATTGGAGGCGCTGGAGGCGTCGGAGGCGCTGGAGGCGCCGGGGGCGCCGGGGGCGTTGGGGGCGCCGGGGGCGTTGGGGGCGCCGGGGGCGTTGGGGATGTCGCCCTACTTCGGCCGCTTCGGCGGCCAGTTCGTCCCCGAGACACTCATGCCGGCGCTGGCGGAGCTGCAGGAAGCCTACCTGCGCTACATGGCCGATGGGGAGTTCCGCGAGCGCTTCGCGGGGCTGTGCCGCGACTACGTGGGGCGTCCGACGCCGTTGTACCACGCCGAGAAGCTCAGCGCCGAGGCGGGCGCGACGATCCTGCTCAAGCGTGAGGACCTCGCGCACACCGGCGCGCACAAGATCAACAACGCGCTCGGCCAGGGCTTGCTGGCCGCGGCGATGGGCAAGCGGCGCATCATCGCCGAAACGGGCGCGGGACAGCACGGCGTGGCCACCGCGACCGTGTGCGCCATGCTCGGCCTCGAGTGCATCGTCTACATGGGCTCCGAGGACATCCGGCGGCAGTCGCCCAACGTGTTCCGCATGAAGCTGCTCGGGGCCGAGGTGCGCCCCGTCACCGGCGGGACGGCCACGCTCAAAGACGCCACCACCGAGGCCATCCGCGACTGGGTCACCAACGTGCGAGACACCTACTACATCATCGGCTCGGTCGTGGGGCCGCACCCCTACCCGACCATCGTGCGCGACTTCCAGTCCGTCATCGGGGCCGAGGCGCGCGCCCAGGTGTTGGAACGCTTCGGGCGGCTGCCCTCGCACGTGGTGGCCTGCGTCGGCGGCGGGTCCAACGCCATGGGCATCTTCCACGCCTTCCGCGACGACCGCGAGGTGCGGCTCGTCGGCGTCGAGGCGGCGGGGCGCGGTCTCTCCTCGGGGGCGCACGCCGCCTCGATCGTCGGCGGGGAGATCGGCGTGCTGCACGGCGCGCGCTCCTATCTGTTGCAGGACTCCGACGGGCAGGTCGCGGCCACGCATAGCATCTCGGCCGGCCTCGACTATCCGGGCGTCGGCCCCGAGCACAGCCACTACAAAGAGAGCGGGCGCGCCGACTACGTGGCCATCGATGACGCCACGGCCCTGCGAGGCTTCCAGCGGCTCTGCCGCGCCGAGGGCATCATCCCGGCGCTGGAGACATCCCACGCCACCGCCTACGCGGAGCAACTGGCGGGCGAGGCCGGCCCCGACGCCCTCATCCTGGTCAACCTCTCGGGCCGCGGCGACAAAGACCTGGGGACCGTGTCGACCGAATTGGGCATTACGTTGTAGGAGAATATCTCTATGGCACTGCATCTGGCGCCTTTCGATCGATCGTTGCTGAAAGACGACACCGAGGAGGACCTGGTGGGCTCGGACCTGCATCAGGACGCCATCCGACTCCTGGCCGATAACCTGCGTTTCGTCGCGCAGCGGGACGAGCCTGCGTGGCACATCAGCTCGCAACTGATGATCCTGATGGGACCGGTCTCCGGGCGGCCGTGGCATCCCAGCCCGGACATCTTCGCGCACCTGACGGCCGGGCCCGACCCCCTGGAGTCGTTCGACGCCGTGGGGTTGGGCGCGCCGCAGGTCGTCGTCGAGGTGGCGAGCCCGGCGACGTGGCAGTACGACGTGGGGGGCAAGCGGCTGGGCTACGAGTTCGTCGGGGTGCGCGAGTATTTCGTGTTCGACCCGACCGGCGACCTGTTGGGGGATCGGGTGCGCGCCAGGCGCGCGACGGCCGGTGGATTTGCGCCGTGGGGCGCCGACTGGGACGGCGCGTGGCGGAGCGATCTGCTGAACCTGGCCTTCCGCCCCGAAGGGGTCCTCCTGCGGACGATCGATCGCGACGGTCAAATGTTACCGTCGACGAATGAGGCGATACGGCAGGCGGCCGAGGCGGCGCGACGGGTGGCCGAACTGGAGGCGCGGCTGCGCGAGCAGCGCGAGCAGGATGAGTGACGGAATGGGTGAAGGGAGGTTATTATGGCTGGAACGGCGATAGCGGCCAATGCTATCGATGCAACATTCGAGCGGACGCGGGCCGAGGGGCGGCTGGCCTTCATCCCGTACCTGACGGCGGGGTATCCCGACCGCGACGGGGCGCTAGCCCTCGGCCGCGTGTTCGCCGCGCACGGCGCCGACATGATCGAGCTCGGCGTGCCCTTCTCCGACCCCATGGGGGACGGGCCGACCATCCAGCGTTCGAGCTCGGCCGCGCTCAAGGGCGGCATGACGGTGGCCGGCGCGCTGGCGCTGGCGCGCGCGCTCGGCGAGGGGATCGAAACGCCTATCATCTTGATGGGCTACTACAATCCCATCCTGCGCTACGGGCACGAGCGTTTCTGCCGCGACGCGCGCGCGGCCGGCGTGTCCGGGCTGATCGTCCCCGATCTGCCGGTCGAGGAGTCGGACGAGCTGCGCGCGGCCTGCCAAATCTATGACATGCGCCTGATCTACCTGCTGGCGCCGACCTCGACCGAGGCCCGGATCGCCGCCGTGGCCGCGCGCGCCGCGGGCTTCATCTATTGCATGGCCGTCGCGGGCGTCACCGGGGCGCGCGTCGACCTGTCGGACGACCTCGCGCCGTTCCTGGCGCGCGTGCGCGTGGCGACCCGTGTGCCGCTGGTGGTGGGCTTCGGCATCTCGCGTCCCGAGCACCTCGCGCGCCTGCGCGGCCTCGCCGACGGCGCGGTCGTGGCCAGCGCGCTGGTCGACCTCGTCGACAGCGCCCCGCCGGAGGAGCGCGTCGGCGCCGCCGCCGCCTACGTGGAAGGGATGGTGCGCGCATGCTCCGCTTTTTGACCGCGGGCGAGTCGCACGGGCCGCAGTTGACGGTCATCGTCGACGGCGTTCCGGCCGGCCTCCCGCTCTCCTCGGAGACTCTCGACGGCGACATGCGGCGGCGGCAGTGGGGACACGGGCGCAGCGAGCGCCAGAAGATGGAGCGCGACCACGCCGAGATCGTCGGCGGGGTGCGCGGGGGGGTCACGCTGGGCAGCCCGGTCGCGCTGACGATAGCCAACAAGGTGTGGGAGCACTGGGGCGAGCGCATGCGCGTCGAGGAGGGCGACACGGGCGTCAAGGTCACGGCAGTGCGCCCGGGCCACGCCGACCTCGCCGGCGCCCTGAAGTACGGGCACGACGACGTGCGCAATATCCTGGAGCGCTCCAGCGCGCGCGAGACGGCGGCGCGTGTCGCGGCCGGCGCGGTGGCGCGCGCCCTCTTGTCTCAATTTGACATAACTGTGCATAGCCACACGTTGGCTATGGGGACGGCGCGGGGGGATGGGCTGCCGCCGTCGCTGCTCACTCGCGGGGCGACGCGCGACCGCGACCTGTTCGAGCGTTTCTGGCGCGACGTCGAGGCCTCGGCGGTGCGTTGCGCGGGGGTGGAGACCGAGGCGGCCATGGTGGGGGCGATCGATGCGGCGAAGCGCGAGGGCATCACGCTGGGCGGCGTGAGCGAGATCGCGGCCTACGGGCTGCCCCCCGGTTTGGGGAGCCACGTGCAGTGGGACCGCAAGCTCGACGGCCTGCTGGCCGCGGCCCTGATGAGTATCCAGTCGATCAAGGGCGTCGAGATCGGGCCGGCCTTCGAGAACGCCGGCTTGCCCGGTCCCGCGGTGCACGACGTCGTCGCGTACGAGGACGGCTCGTGGCGCAGGGCCACGAACCGGGCGGGGGGCCTCGAGGGGGGCATTACCAATGGCGAGCCGCTGCTCGCGCGCATCGCCGTCAAACCCATCAGCACGATGCGCAAGGCGCTACCGTCGGCCGACCTCGTGACGGGCGAGAGCGCGCCGGCGCACTACGAGCGATCGGACACCGCGGTCGTCCCGGCGGCCGGGGTGGTCGGCGAGGCCATGGTGGCCTACGTGCTGGCCGCCGCGTTGCTGGAGAAGTGCGGCGGCGACAGCGTGGCCGAGATGCGGCGCAACTTCGACGCGTTCACGCGCGAGCAGCGCGAGAGAGTGGCGGCGGTCGGCGCGTAGGCGCGGACTACAGTGGAGAGAGTATGCACATGACGACGACGGAGACCGTACGAGAAGCGCCGCCGGAACCGCGCGCGCAGGCGGCGCTAGCTAGCATAAAGAAGACGCGGCCACGCGTGTTCAGCGGCATCCAGCCCTCGGGCCGGCTGCACCTGGGGAACTACCTGGGGGCGGTGCAGCAGTGGGTGGCCGGCCAGGGCGAGCGGGAGAACTACATCTGTGTGGTCGACCTGCACGCCGTCACCCTGCCGATCGAGCCCGAGACGCTGCGCCGGCAGACGCGCGAACTCGCCGCGATGTTGCTGGCCGCGGGCATCGACCCCGAGCGTAGCACCCTGTTCGTACAGAGTCACGTGCGCGCGCACGCCGAGTGCTGCTGGCTGCTCAACTGCGTCACGCCACTCGGCTGGCTCGAGCGCATGACGCAGTACAAGATCAAGGCGGCCAGGCAAGAGAGCGTGCTGACGGGCCTGCTCGACTACCCCGTGCTGCAGGCGGGCGACATCCTGCTCTATGACAGCGACGAGGTGCCCGTCGGCGAGGACCAGACGCAGCACGTCGAACTGACGCGCGACATCGCGGAGCGTTTCAACCGCCTCTACGGCGACACCTTCGTCGTCCCGCGGCTGGTCGTCCGCGAGAGCGGCGCGCGCGTCGTGGGCCTCAACGACCCCGCGATCAAGATGAGCAAGAGCGAAACGGCGCGCGGGCACGCGGTCTACCTGGACGACGACCCGGCCGAGATCCGCCGCGCCATCAAGCACGCCGTCACCGACTCCGGCCGTGACATTGTGTTCGACGACGCGCCTGAGAAAGCGGGCGTGAACAACCTGTTGCAGATCTACGAGTTGCTGACGGGGCAGGGGCGCCCCGAGATCGAGGCGCGCTTCGCGGCGGCGCGCGGGTACGGGGATCTCAAGCGGGAGGTCGCCGAGGTCGTCGTCGAGGCCCTGACGCCGATCCGCGAGCGCTACCACGCGCTCATGGCCGACCCGGCCGAGCTCGACCGCATCCTGGCCATCGGGGCCGAGCGCGCCCGCTCCGTGGCCGAGCCCAAAGTCGAGCAGGTCAAGGATCGCATGGGCTTCACGATGGGCTTCACGCGCCCGGCATAGCAGTTAATGGCATTTAGCGGTTTTAGCGGTTAGCAGTTGGCTTTTGGCCGGCCGTCACGAGAGAGGGACCGGACAGCTATGGCTGCTGCGTTCTCTCCCACGAGGCTAATCGCTAACTGCTAACTGCTAACTGCTAGTAGCCCCGTACAGGCACATCTCGCGCAGGGGGCATCGCTCGCACTGTGGACGTTGGGCGCGGCAGATGCCGCGGCCGTGGCGGATCATGGCGACGTGCATGGAGCGGACGTCCTCGGGCGGAGTCGTGGCCTCCAGGACATGCTGCGCCTTCTCGGGGCTATCCTTGGGTCCGATGACGCCGAGCCGTGCGCAGATACGCTGGATGTGCGTGTCGACGCAAAAGGCGGGGATGCCGACGCTGAAGAGGAGCACGCAGCTGGCCGTCTTGGGTCCTATGCCGCTGCCCAGGCCCATTAGGAGGGCGCGGGCCTCGTCGCGCGGCAGCGTGGCGAGGACGGAGAGGTCGTAGGCGCCGAATCGCTCGTGGATGGCGCGCAGCGTCACCTGGATGCGCGGCGCCTTCTGCGCGGCGAGTCCGCCCGAGCGGATGGCGTCCTCGATCTCCGCGACCGGCGCCTCTGCCACCTCACGCCACGCGGGGAAGCGGGCGCGCAGGCTGGCATAGGCGCGGCCGGAGTTCGTGTCCGAGGTGTGCTGCGAGAGGATCGTCCCGACGATGCCGCCGACGGGGTCGCCGGACGGTTCGCCTTCGTCGTAGCCGTAGTACAAGAACAGCCGCTCGCACACCGTATCGACGTGGCGCTGGCGGTCGCCCAACAACTCGCGCAGGTAGCGTGAGATGCCGGCCGGCGGCTCGGCGGCCACATTACCGTCGCGGCCGGGCGCGCGCTGTCTCTTTGTGTCCATCAATACAAGATACCAGCGCCACGCCCACGGTGAATCGCGCTTGCGCCATGGCACCACGCCGTCATGGCGTCGTGGCGCTATGGCGTCGTGACGCCGTGACTATACCCATAGCCAGGTTCAGGTATTGAATTGCGCTTGCACCGTGGAGGCGCCATTTGTTACACTAAACCACATCGGGGCGTGGCGCAGCTTGGTAGCGCGTCTGAATGGGGTTCAGAAGGTCGGAGGTTCGAATCCTCTCGCCCCGACCATCAAGCGGAAGTGGTTCTTCGCGCGAAGTGTTTGTCATGCTTTGCGCGAAGTGTTTGTCATGTTTCGCGAAGTGTTTGTCACGCCGGGTATTTGTTAGGACATAGAGGCGTCTGCACGAATAACGTTTGGGCGAGATGGCCTGCAAATAGAACTATCTTCTATAAAAAGTGGACATTCAAATGCGGCCTTCACGGGGCTCTCTAACGCACGGCGGATCGACGTATTGCCAGTCGATCCGCCGCTGTTTTTGGGTGTTTTGTTAGTCGGACAGGTGGGCTAAGGGTGGGGACGCAATACAAAGGCCGGCTGGAACTCACCTGGACCAATAAGGATCAAAGCCTCCTCGCCCAAGACAATGGCTCCTATGAGTGGGTGTCACCATCGGACTACCGCGTCGCCGAGGTTCGTCTGCTACATGATGCCGGCACGGTCGGACGCGTCCAGGCGGAGCAAGACCGTGCCGGCGATAATCTACTCATTCAAGGCGACGCGCTCAACGCTCTTACGAGTTTGATTCATCTGCCAGCATTCGCCCAAGAGTACGTCGGTCACGTTAAGCTGGCCTACCTCGACCCCCCATTCAACACGAAACAATCGTTTCTGCAGTACGACGATGCGCTTGAGCATTCGGTGTGGCTGACCATGATGCGTGATCGTTTGCAGCACATCCAGACGCTCCTATCACCTATCGGTTCTGTGTGGGTCCACTGTGACGATAGCGAGATGGCCTATCTCAAAGTCATGATGGATGAGGTGTTTGGGCGTAATTGCTGGGTCACCACGATCGTCTGGCAGAAACGCACATCACGGGAGAATCGCGCCGTCTTTAGCGTGTCCCAGGATTACATTCTGGTATACGCGCCGGCTGGTCCAGTAGGATGGCGCGATGTTCGTAATCGAATGACGCGTCCCGGCGCGTCCTTTTCCAATCCAGATCACGACCCCCGTGGCCCATGGGACTCTATACCCTTCACCGCCCAGGGCTATCGCAAAAATCAGATGTACCCCATCACGACTCCGACCGGTTTGATCCTTGAGCCACCAAAGGGACGGTGCTGGGGTGCGACAGAGGCTGTTTTCAAGCAGCTAACGCTGGAGGAACGCGTCTACTTTCCCAAAGGCGGTAACGGTCGACCCCGTGTGAAACAATACGCCGATGAAGCGCAAGGCCTCGTTCCGATGACCTGGTGGAGCGCGGATGAAGTTGGTGACAATGAAGAAGCTAAGAAAGAGATCTTAGCATTGTTTCCCAATGCGGAGCCCTTCGCTACACCCAAGCCCGAACGGCTCATTGAGCGCATCGTGCAGATTGCAACCAATCCAGGAGATATCGTCCTCGATTGTTTCGTCGGTTCGGGGACCTTAGCCGCTGTTGGGCATAAGATGGACCGGCGGTGGATTGCCGTAGAGCGAAGCGCCGCCACCCTCGCAACCTTCACCATCCCGCGCTTGACACAGGTTGTCGATGGAGAAGATCCGGGAGGTATTACGAATTCAGTCGGATGGGATGGCGGCGGAGGCTTCCGCATCCTCGATGTCGCCCCGTCGATGTTTGACGACGATGGCGGTGTTATATTCCTCGCCGATTGGGCCGTCAACGGGCGCCTGGCCGAAGCAACAGCGGCCCAGCTGGGTTACGAGTATCGACTAGACCCGCCGTTCTGCGGCCGTAAGGGGCGCTTGCGCCTGGCTGTGGTCGATGGGTTAGTCGGTGAGGACGTGGTACGTCTGCTGGTGTCGGCCCTCGCCGACACCGAATGCCTCGCCGTCTGCGGGACGGCCATAGACATTCAGGTGCGCGATCTCTTGCGCGAACTACGACCGGGTTCAACACTCCGTAAGATTCCAAGTTCGATCCTCGGTGAGTACCGCGATCAACGCCGGCGCTACGTCAACGAGACTATTGCGACGGAAGATGCTGAGGAGACGGCCGGCGAAACCGTGGAGGAGCCGGTAAGGATATGAGTGGTATCCAGATCGATCGCGACCTCATACACGATATCGCTGCCCGGCTAGACCTGCGCGAGCCGAATAGGGAGGCGCTGGAGTCTATCACCATCGAACTATCGCAGCACTACGATGTCAGCGGCCGCACTCCACCATTTGAGGCCGTGGTCGACGTCGCCACCGGCGTCGGGAAAACGTACATCATGGCGGCGGCCATCGACTACCTGCGCGGTTCGCGTGGTAATGGTAACTTCGCCGTGATTGCCCCGGGACGTACCATCCTACGCAAGACGCAAGACAACTTCACCGTCGGCGCCTCGCGCAGCCTGCTCGGTTTCATGGCGGTGCAGCCCGTCGTTATCACGGCGGACAACTTCAACACTCCGGCGATGCGGGCGGCCATGGATAATCCGGCGCAAGTGAAGCTATATATTTTCACCGTGCAAGCCCTCACCAAGCCACAGACGGACGTGGCCAAGAAGACCCACAAGTTCCAGGAAGGCTTGGGTCAGGCATTCTATGAGCATCTCGTGTCGCTCGACGACCTCGTGGTCTTCGCCGATGAGCACCACACGTACTACGGCGATGCTTTCTCCAAAGCTATCCGCGACCTCCGGCCGCATGCTCTCATCGGGCTCACGGCCACGCCGCACAAGAAGACGCCGGATGATCAGATTATCTACCGCTACCCGCTTGCGGCGGCTATCGCCGATCATCTCGTGAAGACGCCCGTGATCGTCGGGCGACAGGACGATCGCGAGGACGCGACGACGAAACTGCTCGACGGCGTGCGCCTCCTCGAATTCAAGCGGATGGCGGTCGATCTCTACTGTGCCCGGAACGGTAAAAGCGTCGTCAATCCCGTGATGCTCGTCATCGCGAAAACGATCGAGGATGCGAAGGACTGCCGGCATATCATTGAGGATGCCTCCTTCGCCGGCGGCGCGTACAAGGACCACGTCCTGGAGATCAACTCTGCGGCCCCTGACGAGGCGCTGGAGGCGCTCGATCGTGTCGAGGATCCCAGTAGCCCCACACGCATCATCGTCTCTGTGGGCATGCTCAAGGAGGGGTGGGACGTCAAGAACGTGTACGTGATTGCCTCCCTGCGCGCATCCGTTTCCGACATCTTGACGGAGCAAACACTCGGCCGCGGCTTACGTCTCCCTTTCGGAGCGTATACCGGTATAGAAATCCTGGATACGTTGGAGGTCCTGGCCCACGAGCGCTACGAGGAGTTGCTGCGCAAGTCCCATATCCTCAATGAGGCGTTCATCGACCAGCGCACGCGCGCGGTGCTGCGCACGAATGCGTTAGGGGAGCAGGTGGCAACTCTCGAGACGACCGATGTCCGAGCCCCCGTCGAGATGACACACGTGGAGACGTCCATTGTTGAGGCCGGGCAACCGGTGGTTGGTAGCACCGAGCAGCGCCTTCGACAGGTAGAAACCGACCTTCGGTTGTCGGTGCCGCTCGCACCGCGCGATGGCTGTGAGCGTCTACGCATACCGCGCCTCACCATGCGCAACGTGCAAGCCTCTTTCTCTCTTGCTGACATCACGGATGTCGGTCCCTTCCGGCGACTTGGCGAGCGTCTTGCCGCCGATCCGATTGGTCAGCTACGTCGCACCACGGTCAGCGCACGCATCGTCGCGGGCGCCAATGGCCTGCGCGAGACGCGGCTAGTCACCGCACGCGCGGTCGATCTGATCCAGTCTCCGGGGCTGCTCATGCGTATCGATGATGCGGTGGAGGACCTGCGCCAGGGGCTCCTGTCGTCGGCGGCCGTGCCGGCCCGGCGCAACGAACGAGCGGCCGCAGAGCCGCTCATCCAGGAGTTCCTGCGGGGCTTGGGCAACAAGGCCGATGAGGTGCTCAGCGGATACATGGAGCGCGTCGCGGCCGAACTCGTCGGGCTCGTCAACAGTGAGCAGCGCAAGTTTGCCAGCAAGCCTACCTTCGAGAATGTCGTCGAGGTCACTGTGTTTGGGCCGACGCGGACCGGACGATCGACCGTGAGCGAGGATCGATACGGCGCCCTCAATAAGTTGACAGGGTACGAGGGCTGGCAAAAATCGATGTACACGCAAGTGTGGTTCGACTCCGCCCCCGAGAGGACGGTGGCCAACATGCTCGATGATGCGGATGTCATCGCATATTGGGTTCGTTTGATCATCGGCGACCTGCCGATCCTCTGGAGCGATGCGGGCAACTGGTACAACCCCGATTTTGTGGCGGTGGAAACCGGCGGGATCCACTGGATTGTGGAGGTCAAAGCCGACAACGAGATGGAGAGCGCCGATGTTCAGGCTAAGAAAGAAGCTGCGAAGCGGTGGGCCAATCACGTGAGCGCCGACCCCTCCGTTGACGCGACCTGGCGCTATCTGCTCGTTTCGGAGAGTCAAATCAAGACGGCAAAGGATTCGTGGACAGCCTTGAAAAGCTTGGGCGAATAATGGGGATGTACCGCAGGGCGTACCCATGCCTACTATCAGCGACATCACCGTGACCGACGAAGCGATTGTCGTGCCGGATGACGACGGAGGATTGCCGTTCCTTGGCATCCTCAAGCCTGATGGCACCCCCTGGAGGCGTTACCAAGAGGTTACAGACCAAATACTGACGGCACTGACCCTATCCCACAAAGCCGTGGTCGTGTGGGCAGAGCGAAACCGTACCCGGAAAGATGCCCTCAAAGAGGAGGCTATCGTCCATCTCATCCGGCATTATAACGCGAGCGGTGACACCGTGAATCCTGGTCACTTGTTAGCAGTCCTTTGGGGGCGCTGCACAAGGACACTCGACCGTCAATTCCGAGATATGGATGTGGTCGAGGCGGAGCAGGCACGCGATCGAGTTATGGACATCATGGCTCGCTTGATATACGAGTCCCATAGTCCGACCGACAAGTCCTCGAGTCGGACCGCCAAGTACCTGGAAATCAACTTTGGTCAAGTCTTCACTAGTCGAATCAGGGATCAATGGAGACATCTACAGACGTCAAGTCTGCGTCATGCTCCCAGTGTATCCCTATCTATTATGCCTGAGGTGGCCTCCGATTCGGGTATGTGGACGGCGGGTGAAAGAACGACAGAGGTTGAACGGCTCGTCGAATTGGCTGAGGCTTTTCGTGTCATAATGGAGGCAGGACATACTGATAAAAGAGTTGGGGCTGCCTACATTCTTCATCATTACCAGGGAATGTCACGCGTAAACATCGCCAAAGAGTTCGACGTGACGCCAGCCACGATCACTCGTTGGCTGAAACTGGGGCAGGCGCGGATTGAACGTTGGAGAAAAGGCGACCAATGAGCGAAGAGACTATCGACGATCGGCGAGAGTCAGTCCTGTTCGCCTACCAAGAGGCTGTACCCGCGCCCAACGTCGCTGCGCTCGCCGAGTGGATCGCTCGTTACCCCGATTTTGCCGGCGACCTCATTGAGCTTACACGCGACTGGGCGCTTTTCAACGAGAGGGGCGTTGCAATCGCCGCTGGCGAGGTCCCAACTTTTACGCGTGGGAGGGCGCGTGATCCGTTACTCCGGGTGCTACCTTCTGCGGAGGCGTCACGCATCGTTGATAGTACTGTCGACCGTGCCGTTATGCAGACCGGACGAGCAGCGGTCATCCTCGTCTATATCGACAACGTCCAGCCAATCCTGCTACACACGATTGCCAACATTCGGAGTGTGTTGCAGCCGAATGACCGAGCGTTTCGGGTAGCAAGATCTGGGTTTGCCCTGGTGCTATCAGATGCCGATAGTGGGTCAGCTCAGGTAATCGCAACTAACCTGCTTGGTCTACTGCGCAAATCGATCGCCCTGGACGCCACGACAGTGGACATGCGCATACGCTTGGGGGTCGCTGTTTACCCACCCCGTCGCGAAGGTATGCCGTCGCTGCTCGATCAGGCGAGACGTGCCCTCGTCAGTCCCAAGAATGACATTGAGATGCGGGAACTGGCAACCGGGACAGACTTCTATTAGCACAGCGACACGTACCATAGTGCAACCTTGATTGCTAGTTGACATTGAGGCAGGCGAGGGCAAGCAGGGACGCATGGACCTTGATCTCCAAGCCCGCGACGGAGCGGACGTGCAGGTGGGCGATGCCCATGGCGGTGAGTTGGCTGTTGACCGTTTCGATGGCCAGGCGGACGGTACAGCCGCACTGCGCGGCGCGCGTGTTGGGGGCCATGGTGTCCGTGTGCAGGGGCACGAGCACACCGCCGCCCGTGGCGCGGATGACGGCCTCGTCTGGGGCGCTGTTGTCGCCCTTGTCGCCGTAGACCCACGCTCGCTCAGGCAGCGTGACCGTCAGTTCATGGATGGGCGTGAGGGCGTGCAAGCCGCCGGGCAGCAGGGTGAAGGCCACGGGCAAGCCGTCCGTCGTGCAGACCAGGTGCAAGCGCCAGCCGAAGACGGTGCGGACGGTAGGCTTGAGCAATCCCTCATGCCCGTCTTTCTTCTTCCCGCCGTCGGGCTAACGCGATCTTATGCGTCAGTTCTTGCTGGACGTCACGTGCCCACTCACTAATGGGTAGCGAGGGGTCGTCGATCCATTGTTCGACGCTGCGTTGTTTCCGTTCGTACCACTCCACGTAAGGGGGTTGTTCATCGAAGAATAAGGCGCGCCGGAGCATCTCCCCAGTGTGCTGCCGATCGGCGCCACCGGATTGCTCCAGTAGCGCACGGGCCAGCGGAGGGAGCGAGTCGGCGCTCATCGGACAGAGCCAGGCCGTCAAAGCGAAGCCCCCCATCCCGTATTCTCGTGCCGCCCTGAGGACATCATCGACAGCGAACAACACGATATACCATCCGTGCAACGCATAATGTACGTGTCCGATCCCGTCGGCGGCATAGATGATGGGCCGCGCGACGGCCCACACATCGTGCGGGGCCGCTTTCGTTGCGTCCTCCAGCACACGACGGGCTCGCGTGGACGTCCACAGGGCGAGGCTCGCTGATTCCGCCCAGCCGAGAAGGATGCGCGCTAATCGCGCCGGATCGTCGGGCAGGTAGAGTTCGGCAACCCTCGTCCACGCGAATAGGGTCGCCGTTAAGGTCTTTGATGAGGTCGACCCGCGCGAGGAGTTGCCAGGAAATATCCGCCAATGTCGCCCTGTCCCCAGGATGCGTGCGCAAGCGGTGGGCGATGAGCGTGAGCGTCCCTTCGATCGTGTCCGCAGATATCGGATCGCCGTTCAATGCGACGATTTTATGGTAGGTGTCATTCGGCAACATGTCGGGCCATGTACGCCACGCGAACTCCGACAACCTGCGTTTGTCGATTGTGCCATGACGCGCCATCTCCATCACCGTGCGCGCGCCCTCGTTGGTCACATGTCCGTTGAGGATCATTGCCACTATGGTATCGTTGCAATCCGGGAAATCGTCCAAAAGTTGCTGGAGCGTATTTTGGTACCAAGCCATGCCCTTTATGTCTGCGTGACCGAAAAGGTATCCCGCCAGGTGTAAGCGCCAGTTTCGATCTGTTACAAAAAGCCGGTTTACGGTGTTACAGATAGGTCGTGCTGGTCAAGGCAGTTAGAACCTCATTTTACGCTCACGGGACGCCCACTCCTTGAAAAAAAGACGGTGCGCGGGTGCTACACCTTAACCCGGCAAAGCGTAACAGTTCAAAGCTGGCACTTACACCGAGGGCTGCATTGTGATGCAGCGTGTCGTGGTCGTAGACCATCGACAGCCAGCGGCCCTCCACGTCCTTGCGGCCGAGACGCTCCGCGAACGGCCACGCGTTGGCCGCGGCGGTCGACGCAGGTGACTTGAGCCACGCCCAGACGTCATTGGTCAGGAGCGCAGGATTGGACACAGCCTGGTCCACGAGTTCATCCGTTGCGGACGGTGCCGGCGACTCCGCGATCACGTCGTCGCCATCCTGGCCGTATTCGGCAAACGCTCGCGGACCGGCCCATCGGCGGAGTCGGTCAAACCAGGTTGGGCCGGTTAGCGATGCCAAGAACGCCCGTATACGCTCCTGCTGGTCATCGCTCAGGGCGTCCTTTTCCCACGCCAGGATCTCTTGCATGCACTGGCGCAGAAGATACACGTCCTCGTCGGTCTGGCGCGGGACCTGTTCCAGGCGTCGTATGACATCCTCGCTGAGCCCGAGTTTGATGAGTGATCTCGCCGCGTCTAAGAGGATCGACCACGCGTCGCGCGCGAGGTCGTCGTCGCCATCGTCGCACAGCGTATCGAGTCGTTCGAGGGCGGCACGGCGGGCAGATTGATCCTCTGTTTGGCTCGTCGGATGCCATTCCTCGTCCAGGATCCTCCCGCCCTGATCCTCTGCGTCCGCGTCGCGCACCTCCATGATGCCGAGGGCTTCTCGGAGCGCACCCAGGGCGGGACGACGTAGATTGGCCTGAGACCGGCCGACCACCTCATCGAGCAGGGGGAGTCTCCTGTCGAAAGGGAGGGACGTCCCCCCGAGATACACGCGGAACAAGCCTTCCCACACAGATGTCGCGTTGTTGGCCCACGGCTCCGTTTCGTGATCCGATAATTTACGCAGCAACCCGGCGGCGATCACGAAACTCTCCTCATGCCAGGCGAGGCGGGCGAGCAGGGGGACGAGGTCACGTCGGGACAAACCTCCGATTGTATTACGTCGCCACGCCTCGTCGGGCGCCTGTCCGAGCGTCCGCTCGAGGTCGCGCGCCGTCTCGCGTGGAGGTAGGGCTGCGGCGGCGGCGGCCACGGCCAGGGTCATGTCGTGGCCGCCATCGGGCGCGGCGGCGCTGCGCGCGCCCGACAACACGGCCCGCATCCGGTCGCGCACGAACCGCGCCGCCCAGGGATGTTCGCCCAGGTCGCGCAGGCGATCGAACAAGGCCGCTCGCCCCTCGTTCGAGAGCGAAGGGAGCAGCGTCGTCTCGATGTCGTCGACGCGGTCGCGCCACACCTCTCAGGCTAGCCACACGGCGAGGAGGGGCGGGGTGACGACACAGTAGCGGTGCCTGATCGCGACGCGCCCGCGACGTTCCATCTCACGAGCGGTATCGCGCAGGTCGTCCAGGGAAACGTTGACGAACGTCGCGAGCACTCGCCCCTGATCCGCCACCTCATCCCATAGCCTGACGCGCGTGAGCAACGCGAGCGCACTCATAGCCCGGCGCTGCCTGTCCTCGGGCAGGAGCGCGCGCACGATCTCCTCTATGCGCTTGTCCTCGCGCAGCGCGCTCAGGCTGGATATGGCTGTCGGATCATCGGCGGCGATATCGCACATCTCCCTAGCTACCTAGACGTAGCCGCCGCTCATCTCGGCGATAAATCCCCTGTGTGACGTGGGGGAGGGATGGATCGCTGTGCTCGACATACCAGAGCATGTCTCCTATCGCGATGTCGGGCGCTTCAACGACAACCGCGTACGCTGTTGGCGGGAACATGCGGTCGATGCTAATCGTCACGATGTGTACGCGCCCGTTGCTCAGCGCGGATAATTCGTGGAGAGACTCGATGTCATGCTGCGTACATTGATCGACCATCAGGGCAACGAAACTGTTAAGGTTCGCCTGTATCCAGGTGAAGAAATCGTTTGGGGTAGCGTCTGGCGAGGGCGCGTAGAGGCAAAGCGATTCCCAGATCGTTCCCTTCAATGCTTCGAGGACAAGGTGCGTCTACCGGTGCCGGCGTCGCTGTCTACGACCACCGTCGCGCCGAGCGCCTCGGCAGTTAGGCGCCCGACGTTTGCCGCGCCTCGAATGCGGCTACCCGACCGGGCCCCAAGATTTCTTCGAGGACATCGCGCGGCGCGCTCCAGAATTCCTGCGGCGTCTTGATAGTACGCCGGTAGAGGGCCAGATACTCTCCCCGCGTCAGAGGGACCGGTAGCACCAGCAAATCGAGACCGTCGGCGGGGATGCCGAACTCGAGTTGCTTGAGCAACCTATCCACGTCCTCCGCGCTCGGAGCCCCTCCGATGAGGAGGATGGAGGCGATTTCTTGGGCTGAGCGTAGATACAACCGTGTCGCATCGGCAAATCCCCGGATATGGCCCTGGTCGACGATGCCTTCGTACGATTTCGTCGAGTAGCGCGCCTCGATGTCCTGTATCGACGTTCCGGCGATCCAGTCGGCGAGGACGGCGGATCTCTTGCATCGCCCATACCATCGCCACGGTTCGACGGCATTCCGTTGCAGTGCCATGGCAATGACCTGACCAAAACGCTGCACGACGTCTTGGGGGCGTCCATCTTCCTCATGTCCGCGCCGCGCGACCGGGGTGGTCACGGCATCGGCTTCCGGCAACACCTGCAGAATGGCTATCAGCGCCTCCGCCGTCAGGGGTTCACCGCGCAGCGACTGGAGCAGGTCGACCAACACGAGATCTGATGGGAGGGACAGGGCCGAGCGTCCACAAATCCGGCCCAGCAGAGTAAGCTGTATGCGCTCCCCCTGGTTCTCGATGAGTCCGGCGGTTCGCCACCGCCCGAGCACGTCGGCTAGGTAGGGGCGCATCGTGTCCTGCCACCGAGGATTGGCCCTGCCGGCCAGGTATCCTCCGAAGGTGTTGGCGAGCAGCAGGAACACGTCTGGTTCCGGAATCGCCTCGACTTGGGCCAGCAGACGAATCACCCATGTCTCCACATCGGCCGGATTGAAGGACGAGAGCAGCGGACCCAGTGTCCCCATGACATACTTTTCGAACAGGGCCTCGCGCTCGAACGCAGTGTCGGCGAGGATGATAGACTTGCCCACCTCGTTAAACCCGAGCCGTCCCGCCCGTCCTGCCATATTCTTGTATTCGGCGACCGTGAACGCCCTCCCGTCGTCACCCACGAACGTGTTTTCGGCTAGAATCACCGTGGAGGCGGGGGTGTTGATACCCGCGGCCAAGGTCGTCGTGGCCCCGAGGACGCGGACCTTACCCAGAGGGTCTCTGAACGCTTGCTCGACGATGATGCGCTCCTCGCGCGTCAAGTTTGTCGAATGGAACGCGGTCCCGCCGCGCAAGCAGATAGCCAGGTCGTGCGTCGTGCGCGACGGGTCATGCGTCGGGAGCGCCGCCGCGATGTCGTCCGCGCCCGGCAAGTGCAAGTCCGTGGCGAGGTAGTGGGCGCATCCTTTGGCCGGTCCACGCTTGTTGCGGAACACGATGATCTTTTCTCCCTGGTTGACCAGGCGGCTCACCAGGGGGACAATCACATCCTGGGCGCTCGGCTTGTCCCGGCGTTGGTACACGTCGTCGAGCAATCGCTCTGTCTTGATCGTACCATTGGCCCGATACTGCCAGACGCCGCCGCGGTCGATGACGCCTTCGATCAGTTGAACAGGGCGCTCCGTCGTCATCAACACCCGCACCCCTAGCCACGCGTCGAACGTGTTGACGTCGCCGATGACAGCGGATAGGGCGATGAGTTGCGGATTGATGCCGCGGTCTCTGGCCGCGATTAGATAGGTGAGGAGTAGCTCAACCGTACTGCCGCGCCGTGGATCGCTAATAAACTGGGCCTCGTCGAGCACCACCAGGCCCAGGTGGGACAGGACACCGGAATTGCTCAGGACGAGCGACAGGAACATTTCGTAGGTGAGGAGCGCAAGATCATACTTGCCGCGCACGAAGGCCCCGACATCATCCAGATAATCGCCGCTGCACCGGATGACGCGCATGCCCAGGGCACTGCCATAGAGGCCAAAGAACTGATCGTATTTTTCGTTGACGAGGGCGCGGTAGGGCAGCAGGAACACGGCTTTTCGCCCGTCCAGGACGGCTCGCGTCGCCGCCATCTCCCCGATAAATGTCTTGCCCGCGCTGGTTGGCGCGACGACCAACAACGATGCGCCGTCGAGGATGCGGTACTCATTGACCGCGGACACCTGCAGATCGTTCAGCCCTCCGTTGAACTGCTTTGTCCACGCGGATAGGACGGAGTCGGGGATGCCGAACCCGGCGAGGTCCGCGAGATCGGCACCCACACGCAGGCCGTGCATGTCCGGGAACTCTCGCGCGTAGGTATGTCCCGCCTTGAGCGCGGGGAATGTGATGCCACCTTCCGTGTGGCCAAACAAAATAGGATTCTGGGTATAGCCCAAGCGGCTGGCGTCGGCAGCCACACGCCGTGTGACGGCGTCGATCATCGTCGCGAGATTGACCGGGCCGGCGGGAGCGCGGAACTCCTCGATAATGGCCTGTGTCAGCAGGCCATGGCGTGTCCCCGGATTCTCGAAGGCCCTTTGGTCGATCTTCGCGGCGGCAATGAGATAGCGACCCTTGCCCAACACAATATCGTCGATGGGGAAGTGCGCATCGCGCGCTATCGGAGAGTCTTCCAGGACGCGTGCGGGAGCCCCACCACTGTAGCAACAATCGAGGATGCACAAGATGACTTTGGCCCGCGATTCTCTGAACCGGCGTGCCATCTCGCCCATGGGGATCATGGATCCGAGAGGGTCGGTACGCACGGAATCGTGGGCGACGAGTTCGTACGCGCGCGTCCCGTGCCCGGCGAAGGAGAGGACGACGATGTCATCGGACCCCGCCGCGCCAAGGGTATCATCGAACAGGCGGCCAATGGCCGCCACCGTCGCGTCGGCGTCGACGAGCCGTCGTTCCTGAATGTCGGGGATTGTATCTTTGAACAACGCCCATAGCGCCGTGGCATCGCGCCGCGCTCCGATGAGATCCCGAATCGTAGGGTCGGCGTACTTGTCGATGCCGATGAAACCCGTGAGGAAAGCCATATGTGTAGCCCCCGAGTGAGTATGCCGACGTATCGACGGGGACCGATCCTTTTTGGATCGGTCCCCGTCGCGCAGGGTTAGGCGTGTTCGGCGGAAGGAGCGAGACGACCTTTCGCTTCTGCTCAGCCGTCGAGGAAGGGCGCGATAAGATCGCTCTTATCGACGCGCGTCAGACTCTTGGCATCGGTATTGTAGCGATAGATCGAGCCGTCTACCTGCGTCTGGATATGCCAGACGCCGTCGTGGTAAAGCATCTTCAGGTTATCCGAACGCCCCTGTGCCTGTATGGCCGATTCGACATCCGAAAGAAGATCATATGCTTGGTCAAGTCCGTAGTCATTCGCGGTAACCACCGTAACGGACGAGTCGCCGCTTTCGACAGTTAGCGCCACATCGGCGCCCTTCGAAAAAGGTCTGAAGATGGTTTCCGCCAGAATCGACCGTAACCAGCGATCATGCAGATGCGCGGCGGCAAACGCGAGCGACTGTCGTGTCGACTCTTCCGCCACGACTATCAGGATTGCATTGACAACGTCCGTGGCGCTACGCGCGGCCTGTGCGTGCTGCACGTCGAAGCCATGGTCGCGAAACGCTTGCGCAAGGACGGTCTGCTGATGCTCGGTATACAGCTTGGGGTTGATATCGAGGACCACGTGTCCCGCCACGTTCGAGATTCTCCTTGTGTGCGATAGCTGCCGCGTTCCACACGGGCAGGCTCTCACTCTATTATTTATTAGCAGCGCCATTTAACAAAACAACCAATGTCCTTAGTGTAGCTCAGTCATGTGCGCATGCCAGGGGTTATATGCACCGCCGCGAATAGACAAAGGGCGGTGAGAAGACGGTTATTCGGATGACGGTGTTGACGACACGCGTTGCTGTTGGCAGACGCAAGAAAGACACTTTTGGACAAGGCCTACGTCACGGCGAGGGCGCCGTCCATGACCCCCAAGGATGGCATCGAACGTATGATACGTACCTCGTGGACGGCCGCCGCGCTAGGAACCGTCCGCATTGGACCACTGACCGGTTTGTGCGATACATGTGCGTCTTGTGTCGACGGCCCCGTTGTGTGCATCCTAGTGTCGATGGGGGCAGGGATTGACCGGGACGACGAAGCGATGGCTGAAGGCCCGGCGCGCTGGCGGATGGGAGTGGGCGGGACGTGATGGTCGTGCTGTGGCTTGTCGTGGTCGAGATCCTTGGTCTGGCGGCGCTACCGCTGACCGTCGCCCTCTTTCCGTCATTGATGGATCGCGGCTATGGCCTCACGAAGGTCGTTGGCCTCCTGACTATCACCTGGGCCAACTGGGTGCTCGGTGTCGGCCTCGGCGGGGCCAACCATCCCCTTCTCCTCTGGCCACTCGCCACCCTCATCGGCGCGCTCGGCCTCTGGGCGCTGCGCGTGCGGGGCGAAGACGTGCGCGCTATCGTGCGCGGGCGGCGACGCATCATCGTGATCGAGGAAGCGATCTTCCTGGGCGCGTTCGCCGCCTGGGCCGCCGTGCGCGCGAGCCATCCCGCCATCTATGGCACCGAGAAGCCGATGGACCTCATGTACCTCACCACGGCGATGGAGCACGGGCGTTTCCCGCCGTCCGACCTCTGGCTCAGCGGCACGTCCGTCAACTACTACTATCTCGGCTACGTGGCGCTGGCCACCGTCGCGGTGTTGGCCGGCGTGGGCGCCCCCGTGGCCTTCAATCTCGCGCTGGCGCTCCTCTTTGCCTTGACCCTCTCCGGCGCGTTTGCAGTCGGGCTCTCGCTCACGCGCTCACCCCTGTGGGCGACGCTCGCTGCGGCCTTCGTCGGGCTCGCGGGCAACCTGACCGGGTGGGCGCAGTTGTGGGCCAACCTGGCGACGGCGACCCCCACCTGGGGGGCGTTCAACTGGTGCGCCAGCCGGGTGATCGGCGGCTGCGACCACTACACGACCATCACCGAGTTCCCCTTCTTCAGCTTCGTGTGGGGCGATCTGCACCCGCATGTTATTGCGCTCCCCTTCGTGCTCCTGTGTCTCGGCATCGCCCTGCAGGCCCTTCTTGCGCCCGCCGCCGGCCTGCGCGCCTTCGGCCCCCGTGGCCTCGCCCCGTTCACCCTGGGTCTGGCGGCCCTGGCCCTGGGCAGCCTCTACGCGATCAATAGCTGGGATTTTCCTGCCTATCTGCTTCTCGCCGTGCTCTGCCTCGTGGCCAACCCCTTCGTGCGGGGGGCGTCCCTCGTCGCGAGCGCGCGCGTGGCCGCCCCCGCCGCCGGCCTCCTCGTCGTCCTGAGCGTCGTGCTCTGGCTTCCGTTCTGGCGGGCCTATCACAGCTCGGCCGGGGGCGTGGGGCTGCGTACCGCGTCGACGGACTTGGGCCAGTATCTGGCCGTCAACGGCGCGTTCCTAACTCCGGCGCTGCTCGCCCTGGCCGTGGGATGGTGGCCGCACCTGCGCCGGTGGGTCGCCGACCCAGCCCCAACGCCGGCACGCCCCGCGGCCCTCGGGATCGCCCACGCGCCCGACGACGACGTGCCGACGCTCCCCACGCGCCCGGTCATTGTCCTCCTCATCGCCCTCGTCGGCGGCGCTCTCCTCGTCGCGCATGCGCCGCTGAGCCTACTGGCGGCGATCGTGCTGACGCTCGTCGTCGCCCGCCTGCTCATGCGACTGGATGGCGCCGACCCGCAGGCCGCCTTCGGCCTCCTGGCAACGGCCCTGGCGCTCGGGCTCACCCTCCTGTGCGAGTACGTCTACATCAAGGACATCTTCGACGGCGGTCCGGACTACCGCATGAACACGGTCTTCAAGTTCTACTACGACATGTGGGTCGTGCTGGCGCTGGCCGCTGCGTGGGCCCTCGCCACGCTCTGGCGACGTACCGGGTCGGCCACGGCGCGCCGCACGACCCCGGCACGCCTCGCCGTTGCCGGGTTGCTCGTAGCCGTGCTCGTGACGATGGGCGCGTACACAGTCCTTGCCGTCCCTAACAGCGGCGGGGCCATGGGCACTCTACCAACGCTCGATGGATCGCGCTATCTCGCATCCATCTCCCCTGGTGATGCCGCGGCCATCGCATGGTTACGTGACCATGCGCCCCACGATGCGGTCGTGGCCGAGGCCGTCGGCGGCGACTACTGGGGTGGGCAGCCCGATCGGCCCGGCCAAGTGTCGATTTTTAGCGGCCTACCTACACTCATCGAAGCGGCCGGAAGCCACGAAGGGCTGTGGCATCCGAGGGACGCGCATATTGGCAGCAACCAAGTGGCCGCCGCGGCTATCTACGGACCCACTATCCCAGCCGCACAGATTGCTCTCGTGGCCAACGGCGTGCGCTACGTCTACGTCGGCTCTCAGGAAGCACATATGTACGGGCAAGGGCACGTCGATGCGCCGAACCTCACCAAGTTCGCGCATTTCATGCATGTCTCCTACCGTGCCCTCGGGGTAACCATTTATTCATTGCCCGAGCGACCGTGAGTGGCCGACAGACGCTGTCGACAGTAAGCGCCAGTTTGGGAGGAGCGATCACCTATGGTAGACGATGAAGACCCGGCTATTGCCCACGTCAGAGCTATTCAGCGAGAATTCAGGCCGAGTGTCATCGAACGAATGGAGATTCACTATGTCGAAGAGGGGCCACTCTTAACGCTGGTCTTACGTCCCGCCCATGAGAAAGATCCACGCCGCGTGACGCTCTCGTTCCACGATGTCGCCGATCTCTCATTCGGCCCCGGCATCTGGTTCCCCCACCTCTCGCTCCTCGAGATCGACTCAATCAAGGATCGACACTGGGAAGGCAAGCACTATGCCGTCCACAATGATGAACAGGACAACGAACTGTCATTTTATTGTCGTTATTTTGATATGGCCGTGACAGCCGTACACGCCATTCGCCCTGTGCGCGAGGTGGAGCAGGACGTCAACAGTATCATCGAAGGGGTCTAGTTGAGCGCCGTCACTTTCGTGATGGGCTACGTCCATCTGTCCTTCAATGGAGACGTCCTGACGGCGATCACGCCCCCGGTGGTCACGGCAGGTGGCATGTCGCTATTCGAGGGCCAGCCAGCCTATCGGGACATGCTGTGCGACCGGATCACCCATGTCGTTCATATTGCGTCCGTCATCGACGGTGAGCATATCCGCATCGTGTTTGACGACGATTCGTCCATCTCGGTTTCCTTACATCAGGAAGACGTACAGGGCGCCTCATCAGAAGCGGCGCTATTTACTGCCGGTGACCACATGTGAGTCTGGTAATGCCTGCCGCGCCCACCGAATCGAAGGGGAACCACCAGCCAGTGGGCGGTGTAAGCCATCGCATGTGATCGTTCGGAGCCTTCGTTACCGCCACAGCCCCACCTGTTACAGTGGGAAGAGTGAAAAGCTCAACTCTTGAGGCGCCGGGGTCGGCGTGTGCTGGAGATAGGGGAGCGCGAACGCATGGCACGACTGATCTTTTGGTGCGCACGATGCGATGTGCCGTTGAGTTCGGCACTGGAGCGTGTAGATGATCTCAGCGTCGTCGGTGAGGAGGACGCACAACCGCTTATCCCTCACGGGCGCTACATGTTGAGCGCAGCTCTTCTTGACGCGGGGCACACGTGGAGCGGCCTCACGCGAGACGAGATCATTGTGAACCTGCGTGACGTGATAAACATACAACCTGGCGGGACACGAAATGGATGCTGCGGCGTCGATGGACTGGATGGCATCAATACCTTCTGCGTCAACGGACACCCCATCGGGACGGAGAAATCAGACTGTTGGATGCCGCATTTCATGCACATTCCCCTAGCAGTCTGTCGGAGAGAAGATTGTCGGGCTCGTTTTTCGCCGTGTGAGAGGGCAAAAGCACGTCCGTAACCCCTCTCTTGGCCCTATAGCAACCCCCAAGCTCGCCATTCCTCGGCAAAAGTCGTTCTCTCCGACAGACTGCTAGAGTATGTGGCACCGCAGGCAGACGAGGACTCTCGACCGTGAGACATTGCGTCATCGTGCGGGGCGCCGCGCACATTTCTGCCCACGGCCTCAACCTATGACATCGACCTGTCACCTATCGGCTTCTGAGAATCCATGAGGGCTCATCTTATGGCGTGCGCTGGCTGCGACGTGGCAAGTGCTGAGGTGTGATGGATGGACCGCCCACTCTACATCTTGCACAATCGAGCGATGCCGTGGGGGGACTACGGCGACATCTTGCTCAGCGGCATGACCGCGCATCTCGATCGAGAGAATGGGTTGCTCCAACTGGAGCGCGCCGGTCCGTTCGTGCCGCCTATCGCGATCACCGGTTTCGACGCACGCGGCTACAGCCACATCGTCGTGACCGAGGCATACAGGGCGTTACTGGAGGACTCCGGTCTCTCGGGTTTACGCTTCCTGCCCGTCGCCAAGAAGCGCATCGTCTACCTCGATTGGCAGTTGTGGGATCAGATGGCCGATCAGCCAGCTGAGTACCCGGAGGGCGATGAGCCGGAGGCGTACATTCTGGTGCGCCCCCATGATCCAGGCATCGCGGATCAGATGGGATTACTGTGGGAAGTCTGCCTGGAGATACACGCGCGCACCGAGCGGAAACACCTCGGTTCAGGGCGCTGGGACGAGGACATCTATGTGGCCGGCGCCAGTTGGGACGGCACAGATTGGTTCAGAGCCGCTGGTGTTGGCTACATCTACGTGTCCGAGGACGCAAGGAGGTGGTTAGAGCGAACCGCCTCAGAGTGGATCACGCTCAAACCGGCCCATGTTCGCTGACGACGTGACCCGCAACCGTCGACAGGGGCAGGTAATCGTTCGGGTCCTGGCGGTCACTTTACGCCGTGGCCCCAACGATTACCTGCCACTCTTATACTGGAGGGGCGCGCTCAGCCAGACGGGCTTGGCCACCATTTCTCGCCCTCCCTATACTGGCCTCAACCGGCAGTGGGCGCTGCACAAGCCGTCATCCGACTATGCATGGCAAGGTGCTCGACAAACCGAGATGGCGCTTACCTTAGGGGCGTCCCACATGACCAAGCTGTCTAAGAGTAGCACATGTACGTGGCCGTAGCCGCTGTAATGGTGCGGGGCGGCGATGACGCCTCGGCCATTCTCCGCCATGACTCCAACCGTTACACGCAGTTGACATGGCTCAGTTATCCGGTCGATGACTCCCACTTCACGACCGGTCGAGCGGAGGAGCACATGACCCCAGAGGAGTTCCGCCAATACTGGGAGACGACGTACCCCACGTGCCCGCCGGTGGGCTACGTGCTCCGCCAGCGGTATAGCGAGCGGTGGCTGCGCATCCACACGCTGCCCGCCTCTAAGCGGTATGCGGAGAGCGAACCGGAGTATCACGACATTCTGCGCCGGCACAATACCGTGTTGACGGACACGCTGGGCTGTGGTCGCACGTTCGTCCTCGTGACGACAGGCTACGCGGACAGCGCGATACCCGCCTCGAGGCCGCTGGAGGTGGCAGGGCACGATCTGTCGAGTCGACATGTCCTAAGCATCCGCATGGAAGACGATGTCATCCCGCCGTATTGGCACTTCTTCATGGACGCGCTCCATTGGGAGCCGGGCATGGGCGACCCGTTGTTGCGGCAGATCGCCGACGACATGGTGCGCAACGTCCTCTTCGTCAGCGTGGAGCGCCAGTGCGTGTATGCTCCCTACGATGGGGGCGCCGACATCATTCTCCCGTCCGCGTCCGATCGTGACGCGCTGCGCCACCGCTATATCGACTGGCTTTCGGCGCACCCGCTAGGGCTGTAGCCGTCGAGCACAGTCCTGTTCACGAAGGAGGTGGATGCCTGTCGCCTACCGGCGGCCGTGACATCGGGCCGGCTAGGCGACGGACGGGCCTATTCGTAGATTTTCCCGGCGTGCAGGAAATGCGCAAAGTTCCGCCACGCTGGTCCTTCGGGCATCGGTTTGTCCCGCGCCCAAGCGACCGCCGCCGCTCCCGGGAAACCCGCAAGCGACATGTTCTCCCAATCATTCCAGCCCGAGCCAGACGGGTGGCTGGGATTCGCTCGTTCCTTGACCTGGGCATCTTCGAGATCGTGGCGCAGCGCGTCAACGAAGATCAGGAACGAATCGCGCTCCTGAATCTGATCAAGGGCGTCGCCCATCGCCGTGTCGATATCCTCGTGGTCCATCATACATCCATCCTGTCGAGGAGTGTCATCGTTCGGGACATGTCTGACGGGGCGACAAGGCCCACGACGATACGTGCCTTGTCGATGTCATGTTTCAACCGCAAAATCTAGATAGTCGAGAAAACGAAAGCGCGCTGTCGCGTCACCTGGAGGCAAGAGCGATAGCCCGGTCGCTCCTCAGGCGGCCGGACAGATACACGAATGCGAGGGGGACCGCCGACGCTACCTAGCGCATCGAGGCTCCGGATGTCCGGCGCGCGGCCTGACACGCGGCCTGATGCCCGCGCATCAGCCGCCGCAGGTCCCGGACCAGATCGCGCTGCCAATGTGTCGGGTCCGCCGACTTCATCCACAACCGCGCTGTGTACCAGCCGTGTGAGATGAAGAAGGCGTCGCGCCGCTTGTCGCTCTCCGTCCGCCCGGGACGCGTGTGGTCCCGGCCATCGGTCTCCATATCGACGAGGAGCAGGTCGGCCTGCACCCGCACCGCCACGTCCGGCCAATAGTAATCGCCCCCGCGTGTTGGCTGAGCCGCCCAGGCGACACCACAATCGACGTCGGCCGGGATGCCGTCGTGCTGGAGCGCTTTGCGCATCTCCCGCTCGACGCGGTTGGTGTCGGTGGGCGCGCCCGGCACATCCGCCGACGTCGGTAATGGCGCGAAGTGACCCTGGTCAACACAGGAGACCATGCGCGCGTACCAGGCGGCACACTCGGCTGTGTAGGACGGGGACTGGCGATCCGGGGGCCAGCCCGCCGGCGGGGGGGCGATGAGCAAGCCGCGACATGTCCACCCTGGGCGCGCGGCCATGTCAATCGACGACGTTTCCGCGAGGGCAGGGGCATTGCCATCCACGCGAGCGTCCGCGGGGGCGACAGGCTGCGCACCTTGAGGCGTGGGGTGGGTATAGAGCTCGACGGCGGCGCGGCCGATGCCGCCCCGCCATGTGGACAGGACGTAGTCGTGGTCGCCGCATGTAATGGAGACGACATGCACGATGACCACCTCTCGCCGCGCGGCCCAAATGGCCGCCCCGATCGCGACGACCAGGAATATCCAGAAGAGGATGTGAGTGTGATTCGTGGCGACGAGTGCAGGGGCATGCGACAGGCCCCGGCGCTCGTAGGCCGCGATCAGACCGGCGACCAGAGCGTAATAGGCGGCGACCGCACCCAAAGCCGACCCGGCGACGGAAACGAGGCCCCAGACGGGCGACCGATCGCCGCGCACGAGCACTTCGCGCGACCAATTGACCCCCAGTGGGACTCCCGGCAGCGACGCGCCGAGCATATCCGGTCGCGCGACCGGTGTGTAGCGGGCGAAGTCGGCCTCCGAAAGGGAATAATAATCGTCGCTCTCGAGCGCGGCGTCGGCGATACGTCCCTTGACCGCGACGGCTACGCCGAGAAGGAGGACGATGGCCGTTGTCGACGCGACAATCGTCAACCCGTGGGCGACGGTCGCCTGCCCGCGCGGCTGCAGGAGGTGCGTCACGGCGTCCTTGATGGGAGAGAACGCATCGGCCGGGGACGCGAGGGCCGACGCCACGAAGAGGGCCACCAGGGCCGCGACCACGCTCCGAATCCACCAACCGAACAGGAGCCACTGGGCCAGGAGCAGCACGCTGCAGACCAGCAGCAGGACGATAATCGTTTGCGTCACTGCGCACCTCGCGCCCGCACCACCGGTCGGCCGTCCGCGAGGACGACGGCCTCTCCACGCCGAAGAACTGATTGCTTCCCCATATTGTTGCCGCGCACGGGCATGCGACCGCCTTTCTCTCACCCGCGCTACGCGGGCCTGACCGTCGAGACAGAATCCCTACGTGCTACATGCATCGCATAGGGATAGGATCTCGGATGGCCTATGTCATGGTATTGCCGGGACAAGAATTGCCGGAACCAGGGGGCACATAGCAAAATGCTGGATGCGAGGGGTGCGCGAAACGCGGGGCTGGCGAGGGCGTCGCGTGCCCCACCCCCACTCCCTTGACACCGTTGACGCCGTTGACGCCGTTGGCCCGATCGTGTTGCTGCGCCATCGTCGCATTATCATAAACCTTTATAGGGTTCATGTGCAAGCGACCCGTACAGTACGGGCGTGGTTTCGACACGCATCATACACGGGCGGCGCGCGCTACAGGACCTCTTGCGTCAGGTCCGGGTCGACGCGGGACTGAGTCAGCGCGCCGTCGCCGCGCGCCTACACCAAGCCCAGAGCTACGTGAGTAAGTACGAAACGGGCGAGCGGCGTTTGGACCTCGCACAACTCGATGAGGTGTGCGAGGCGATCGGCATACCCCTGGAGGACCTCGTGCGCCGCTACAAAGACCTCGTAGCGCGCGACGAAGACGCTTGAAACTCCCATTGCCCCTCCTTGACCAACCCGCCGCAGTCGCGCGCCCCAGACGGTGTATCCCATCCTGGGTCCCATCGCGCCGGTCGACAGACCTTCCCTCTGCACCGGCGCCCTGTGCGCCGCCACCACAACAAGCCGGACCGTGGGGCACGAGCCGTCGACAATCCATGGCGCGGCGGCAGAAGGAGGTAAGCGTGCGGTCACAAGCCTCTTATCGCAGGCGCGATAACGCGGAGTCCGTTCCGTGAGCGGGCTACCCGCCCCGGTCGAGGGCGTGCGCCGCCTCTTGTTGCTGCACGCGGAGTTTGTATAGACGTCCCTGCACCGGCACGGGCGGCGCGGCGCGGCGCGGCGCGGCGCGGCGCGGCGCGGCGCGGAGCCAGCCATGGCGTCATCCGTGCCCCAAAGTCGAGCCGACTGACGACAGGGCGCCAGGGCACCCTCATCCAGTTCGTCGCCGACCCGTTCACAAGCGGCATCGAGATACATATGCGCGGGGGTACGACGCCCCATCCGTGGCGAGGCCGGCCACATTGTGCGCGAACCGGTGCGAGGCATACAGCGACCTCTGATGGTGCGCCCGCCACAACATGGCTTGCCGAGCGTCCGCCGCACGATGACCGGGACTGAGATGCAGCCGGCCGAACAGGGTGGCCCGGGGTGGATCCACATCTGCTCCGATGGAGCAAACGACTGTCATCCGTAGGGTGCTAATTGCCGCCCTAGTTGCAAGGGTCGCTTGGCACGCTACGTTACAGAAGGTGGGTAGGCTGGTCGGGTACTGCTACGTTGCAGGGTGCGGGCAGGCCGATCGGGCAACGCTACGGGGCGATGGTAACGCATCAGAAGTTTGGATAGGAACGATCCTGCACTGCCGACAGCAGCATGTGCGACTGGACCATCTGCTGGGCTACATTCCTGGCTAGATGTACGGTCTGACGCCTATCCCATTCCTTCACTAAAGTTGGAATGACAATGCCAGTTGTGTTCATTCGTGCCCCGCCGTCACGCTCCCCCCTTTCGATGACTTCGATTTACATCCACCCAGGAGTCGTCTTTGATCGGGAACGCACGAGTCGACGGATGATGGGGCATATCGTGCGGTAGGGGGTGCCAAAGTCTACCCCCAAAGGCCTATTGTCTATGTAACGAGCTACTCATGCGCCGGTTTAACGCGGCCTATCTGCTCATTGTCGTCATACGGCGAACAGCCCCGACGGGATCTTCGCGCGCCACTAGCGTGCCATCCCGCAGAAAATCGAACGACATGTCCGCTCAGCAACACGGTTTGTAGAAGTTGCCCCGGCTTTGCCCAAAAACGTATGCTGTAGGCTTACTTTTTGGGCAAAGGAGTATTTTGCCCAAAAAGTCCCGCCTCGTGGCCCAGGACTTTTTGGGCAAGGCCAAGTTGCCCCCGTTGTTTTCATAAGCATAACAACAAGATCGTCGTATCCGCACTCAATCTGTGTGTCACTTTGGCGGCTTGCTTGCCGTCTTTTGGGGGAGCTAACGTGCACTCGTGCTCCCGCTGACGCCGCCCGCAAACTAGCTCACTTGCTGTTGCACATACTCCTGATTAGCTGCTTGGGGTGGCCGTGAGCGGGATCACGTCGTCGGGCTGGGGACGGCCCAGCAGGGCCTCGCCCACGATCGGTAGAGGGCCGGGGCGGGCACGCAGCACGGTCGTCAGCAGGACGACGCAGCCCGTCGCGCCAGCAGGCCCCGCTCGACCGCGCGGCCCGCTCCCGTATTGGTTGCTGATAGACGTCCCCGGAGGGCCGCCGCCCGCGCCCTCAACGGACACGTGGCCGCCGACCTGTAGGTCGCGGGCGACCAAGCGGATGCCGCCGCCGCCCCCTCCACCTCCACCATCCCCCGCCGCGGGGCAGTCGGCTTCATCGGCGCAGCGGGCGGAGTACCCGCGCTGCCCCGGCGCGCCCCTGGCCGCGACCACGCCGTTGAGCACGATGCGCGCGGCGACCAGCGTGACCGTCCCGCCGCCGGGGCCACCCGCCCCGTCGTCGGACCCCTCCGCTGTCTCGCCCCGTCTCTTCGGATCGCCCGCTGGCCCGGGCGCGCCGGGACGGAGCGTGGAACGGCCAGATGCGCAGCCAGTACGCGCCGGGTGGAGAAGCGCGGCGGTCGTCCCGTCGGCGAGGATAGCCGACGTGCGATCGACATCGATCGTCCGGGCGCGCAACGTCAGGCCGCCATCGACGACGACGATGCCGCGATCATGCACGCAGACGCGGCCGTAGTGGCGCGCGCCCCCAAGCTGGACGACCGCCCCGTGCCCGATGTCGAGGTCACCCTGGCCGCAACGTGCCGAGGCGGCGTCGGAGCCCGACGGGAGGAGGGGCTGGTGCGCGGGCGGTGTGCCGCTCACCGTCGCGGGGCCAGGCGTGGCGACGGGGCCAACGGTCGCGACGCCCCCGGCTCGCGCCCTGGTGTAGGCGTCGCCGGCCGCCGCCGCATTGGCCGTGGCGACGATGGGCACCCGGTAGCCGGTCACCACCGCCGTCACCGTCGCGGACATCGTGCGCGCGTGAGACCCCTCCTGCTGCGTGTCGATAGCGAGGGCGTGGGCGGCTCCAGCCGCGACGGCGACCACGTCGTTGAGGACGGCCACGGGGAGCGGCCGCGTCCGATTGGTTGCCTTGCCGGACGTCCCGTCTCCCAACTGGCCGTCCTCGTTACCGCCCCACGCCCACAGGAGGCCGTCGCGCCCCCAAGCGAAGGTGGCCGCAACGTCGCTGGGGAGGTCCGGCTCGCCGACGATGATGCGCGCGACCGGCGGCAGGCCCGCGACGGGCACGGGGTCGGAGCCTTGGTCGCGCACCTCGACCGTCCCCGAGGCGAGGACGGCGAGCGCGCGCGTGTCGTCGGGGGTGTCCGCGCCCGCCGCGATGGCCTCCACGCGCCCGTGGCCGGGTACCGTAATGGGCGGATACGGCGCCCCGCCCGACACTCCGTCGCCCCAGACGTAGACGGTGCCGCCCCGCGTGAGCGCGAGGTCATCGTTAAGTCCCGCCGCGATGGCGACGACCGCCGGGAGGCCAGCCACACGGGTGGGCACGCGCCGCGTCGTGGCCCCGTCGGCGAAGCTCCCCCAGGTATAGACCGCGCCACCCCGTGTGAGGGCGAGGCCCTGCGCGCCCTTGGCGGCGATGGCGACGATCCCCGAGAGGCGGGGGACAGTCATCGGAATGTCGTGCGCGTCGGTCGTCCCGTCGCCCAGTTGGTTGGCGTCATTCGCCCCGAACGCGGCGACCGTGCCATCCCGCCGCAGGGCCAGGCCGAAATCGAGCCCGGCGGCGATGGCGGAGATGTGCGTCAGGCCGGAGACTGGCGCGGGGATGAGGGTATGGGAGCTGCCCTGGCGCGCGGGAGTAGTGGAGTGCGACGACGCAGCGGCGATGTCGCCGCCCCACGCCACGACCGTCCCATTGGCTTCGAGGGCGAGGCTCTGATAGCCCCCGGCGGCGACCGCTATCGCGCGCGTGAGGCCCGGAACCGGGACGGGTATCAGGTGCGGCGTCCTATCGCCGGTGCCGAGCTGGCCGGCCGCGTTGTCGCCCCAGGCGTACACCTGACCGGGTGTGTCATTTCGCGCCACGGGTCCGGTGTCCCTGTCACCCGCGGCGCGTCCGGCAGCCCGTGCCGCGAGGATCAACCCCGTGCTCATGAGCAGGAGGACCACCAGGAGAGGCGGGGTCATGAGGTAAGCCCGATGGTGCCGCAGGAAACGCGCCGCCTGTGGCGACGAGGTGTTGGATCGCTTGCCCGTCGTTCTGCCCTCGCCCATGTACCCCCCTACCAGTCGGGTCCGATGTCTACGACGGTATCCTGTTCGGACTCACCTGTCAATCGCTACGACCACGAGGTGGTGCAAAGCTCGTGGGTCATAGGCCCCTGTGTCGTCGTGCAAGGCGCGCCTCTTTTTGCCCTCCATAATGTTTTCGTGATAGTGTAGGAGACACTAGACGGAATAGCCCTTCTGCGAAGTGAACTGTAGGGGGCAAATACATGTTGCACAACCGGGGTTACGGGTGAGCGACGGTCACGGCACTGTTCTCCGTGGAGATATAGCCATCCAGGCACCGGCTGGCCATAACGTGTCGTCCCAATCCGTGTGCAACATGTATTTGCCCCCTACATTCTGCGAAGTGAACCATGCATTTACTTGCCCGCCTACACATGCGGAAGCCGACTCGACGCTCTGGTATCGCGCCCCATTCACTTCACGAAAGGTTGGCGATGACTCCGTCGCTTATGCGTAGACGACAATAGCTAAAGTGCCCTGTAAACAGGCCGTTTGCCCGCTCCAGAGATCGGCGGGAATTTCTATCGTGCGCTGGTGTGCGCAACCGTCTCCGCCCCATATGTCCGCTCACCCCACGCCCCTGTCCGTAGATTCAGCCCACATGTCCGTAGATTGAGCCGAAACTGTCCGTAGATCAGCCAATTTCCCAAATCTGTGTTTGGCGATTCTTTGAAGAATGGGCTATTGAGCATGTCGTTCACATGGCCCTATGGTTAATGCGGCATGAAGGGAGGGGACGGCGACGGTTGGGCGTCACCCCGCTTATGAAACGTGTCTAAGACGGGAAGGGGTGATTGCATGCGTGGGATGGGAAGGCTCGCGAGCCGTCGGGTACTCGTCGGCACCGGTAGCGTGTGCGCAGTGACGCTGGGGATGGGATCTTGTATGGCATCGGGGATGCAGCACGATGTGGTTCGCGCCGTCGCCCCCGGGATGCGCCTCTATGTGAACGGCACGGATGGCTATAGCATGCGCTACCCCGCCACCTGGCAGTTGGTGCTCAAAAGTTCCACCAAAGCCTTGTGGGCGAGTGCAGTGCTCAGCGCACCCGATAAGATGGGCGAGGTTGAAATGTATGCCGCGGTGCCGCGCGATAACGAAACGGCCGCCTGGGGATGGATGGACGCCGCATTCCAGCTGCATGGCACAGTCGTAGGATCTGCTAGCCACGTCGTACGCATGATTCATGGCGTCCCTTTCCGCATTGACACCGCCACCATCAGTGCTGAAGGCCCCGAGCGCATCTTCCGTCTGTACGAGGCAGTCAGCGGTTCACGGGCCTACAGCTTCGCGAGTCAGGTCCCGATCGATGGATCACAGCCGGATACTGAGAGCCGGGCTATTGAGGGCATGATTGAGGGCATCATAGTACCGCCGGCGCGCCCGTCCAGCAGGGGATCAGCGGTGGCACTACCGCGCGCCGCTCTCCCAGCGGCTTGTACGGCACAGTTCTTCGTCAATGATCCGGTGCAACATGCACGATGCAACGGCTTAGCCTTGTCGAACTAGGGTGCATTGCCCCGCCCACACCTGTCACTATGCATGGGCGGGCAAGTAAATGCATGGTTCGTTTCGCAGAAGGGCTATTCCGTCTCGTGCTTTGTACACTATCACCAGAGGCAGCACTGACGCAAGAATCTGCACGGTATCAAGGTTTGTGAGGGAGGAGTAGACATGGTATCAATCCGGCCCTACCAACCGGCTCTCGATGAGGCGGCCGTGTTCGATCTCTGGCAGACCACCTTCGGCGGAACATGGCCCCTCACACGCGCCGTGTTCCGGCGCGTCACCAGCGGGACCGCCGTGTACCGCGCCGGTGACCATTTCGTGGCGGAGCAGGATGGTACCCTTGCCGGATTCGTCACGACCCAAACGATAGAACGGCGCAGCTCCCCGCGGACCGGCCATATCGGCGCCATAGTGATCGCCCCCGAACAGCGGCGACGCGGGATCGGCCGGACCTTGCACGACGCGGCGCTCACCCATTTGCGGACGGCCGGCGTCCGACGAGCACAACTGGGCGGGGGTGACACTTACCTCTGGCCTGGCGTCCCGCGTAGCCTACCCGCAGCCCTCGCGTTCTTCCGCGCATGCGGATGGACCTATGCCGAGACGAGTTACGACTTGGTCCAAGACGTGAGCGGCTACGCCCCTCCCTCGTCGGTGTACCGACGCATCGCCGCGGAGCGCATGACCCTGGAGATCGGGACGCCAGTGAACGTCGACGATGTGTTAGCCTTCGTCGCGCAAGCTTTCCCCTCGTGGGACACTTTCTACCGATCCGTCACGCTGCTCGGCGACTATGCCGATGTCCTGTTCGTCCGCGACGGTACCGGCGGCATCAGCGGTGTCGTGAGCATGTACAGCCCCCTCTCGCACCCGCACCGCCTGGATGTGCGCTGGAAGACGCTACTCGGCGTGGATGTGGGCGCCATCGGCATCGTGGGGGTGGCGGCGGCGTCGCGGCGGCGCGGCGTCGGCCACGCCTTGGTGGCACGCGCGTCGGAGATCGTGCGCGACCGCGGCGCGCGGCGCTGTGTCATCGGGTGGGCGTGGATGATCGGCCTCTATGGGGAGCTCGGCTACCGCGTGTGGCAGGAGTACCAGATGGGCCGCCGCGAGATAACGTAGCGCATGCCGATGGATGGACGGGAGCGCGACGACCCGGCCACGCTACGCTTTTGTGGCCCACTCGCTCGCACCCGCAAATCAAAGACGTACCGCTGATGGGCTTCCTGCGTGGCCAATACCCCCAACGCGAAGATAGCTTCTCGCATGGTAGCGCACCTAATGTCACGTACACTAACAGTATGCTTTTGCGCCGCACGGCATGACGGGCGGGGGGATTGATTCGTTGGGGGGGCGGTGCCGCAGGACTCGAGGGGACATCAGCGACCAGGCTGGACTGTGCTGCTCATCGGCGGCCCGTCGGGTGCCGGCAAGTCGACGGCCGCCCGGGCCATAGGTCAGCGGCTCGGCTGCTCCTGGCTCCAGGTGGACGACTTTCGCCTCGCGTTCGAGCGGAGTCGGGTTACGCTCCCGCAGGGGACGAAGGCGCTCTCCTTCTTCTTGATGCCAGCCCACGACTTATGGGTCCAGGCACCGGAACGGCTGCGCGATGGGCTCATCGGCGTGGGCGAGGCCCTCGCGCCGGCCCTCGAAGTCGTCATCGAGAATCACATCGATCAGCAGGCGCCGGCGATTATCGAGGGAGACGGGATCCTGCCCGCGCTCCTCGGACGGACCGCGGTACGGGCACGCACGACGGATGGGCGTCTTCGGGCTGTCTTCGTCATCGAGCCCGATGAGGAAGCCATCCTGAGCAACATGCGCGCGCGCGGGCGTGGATTCGACGAGCGGACGAACCGTGAGCAGCGCACGCAGGCGCGGATGAACTGGCTTTACGGACAATGGTTGCATGCGGAAGCGGGCCGCTATGATCTGCCGGTCGTCGAAGCGCGCCCATGGGGCACTCTGGCCGAACGTATCTTAGCCACAGCGGAGACCGTCCACGACCAATAACGAGCGTCGCACAGTTCAAGAGTCGGTTTCTAGCCTGCGACGGGTGCAAGCTATCTCCCCAAAAAGACGGCAAGCAAGCGGGTCATAGGCACTCTCGATGATGCTGGGCCCGCAGCTTGCGCGGCTATCGTGACAGGATGTTGAGGCTGAGAGCGAACGCCGCCAACCGGCCCGTCTGGACGATGCCAATTGCGGCCTCGCCCATCTCAGGTGACGACAGCGGAAAACGCATCATCGAGAGTGCCTATGACCCAGCAAGCGGTCAAAGTGACAATCTGTGAACGACAACTAACACGACTCAGGGTAATAAGTGCTTCATCCTGTCCCTCGCGGGTAGCCATCTCCTCGCAATCAGGCTCACGCCTTGCCCTCTGGAAACTCCCCTACTGCTACCCACATCCACATTATGGAGAAAGCATCTCTAAAAGACGGTCGGCCAGAGCAATTGCCGTGCGACATCTTCGTCCTTGCGTCGTCGCCGTAGGTGCGCCATCCGCTCGCGCGCTCGTATTCTATCCGCATCGGCACGATCAGCCACTCGTTTATCGCGGCAAGGTGGACAATACTGCGGCGGTCGCCCGCGGCGGCGGTCGTGGCTGAAGATTGTGCCACAGAGAACGCACGGCATGCCTCGGCTTCGTCGCGTGCGCGTCGCTTCCGGTCCAATGGGGTTGCTACCGGCCGCCGCTCGTGGCTTACCATTCTCCATGACCACCCCCCTCACAACACCCACGTTTAATTAGCACCGAACATCGCCGATACGCCATCAATCGCCCCATAAACGCTTTACATCAGGCCAACTACTGGAGTATCGTGATCTATATAGAACATAAGTTCTATGATACGTCAAGCGGGAATGTGGATATGAGGAGATCAAGGATGGCATAATCGGCCACGGACCGCCGGGCAAGGGGCATGCGCTAACATGCCCCTCCGCCCTTTTCCAGCGGAGGGGGTTACCCTCCACCAGTCACCCGACCGAACCCAGAAGCAGACCTCGGCCGGTAGCATCACTGTACCATTCGGACCCCTCGATCAGGCAAGGCGAGATGGATGTCCGGCCGAGGTCATAGGAGTAATCCTGTGACCACCATCACGACCATTCACGATAACCATCCCGACGGATCGCCCGTCGTACATACCGTCAAATTGACCGCTAGCACCGTCGACATCCTGGACGCTTGTCGCCTCCGTTACCGGCGCACCGTCCTCCTGCGCGATGCTCAGACGGACCGCAATCGTGACGAACCTCCCATTGGGGCGCCCAACCCTTTGCGCCGTAGTATGAGCGCCCATCGCGCCCTCGCCATTTTCAACCGCACCCTCATCAGCGAGGGCAGGCGTCCGGATGTCGATCGACTGATAGGGTTGCTTTGGCCTCCACGCCGCACCGCAACATCGGAGACTGATGAGACAATTGCCTTCGTCCGCGCATGCATGCATGCGTACGATCAATACCTCACCATCTCGGATCTGATGCCTATCGCCGCGGAACATGTCATCGCGACACCGCCGCGCCGTGTTCTCGGCCATGACGACGTTACCCTGGCGCTGACCGGCCGTATTGATGTCGTCCATCGCGTCTCAAACGGCGCGTCCGGCGCGCGCGAGACCCACGACAGGAACAGCGAGGCGGGGCTCGTGGCGTGCGATTTCAAGTGTTCGTATAATGGCGGATCGCTCCATCTTGCACAAGAAATGTCCGAGTTGGCGTCGTCGATCGTCACACATCTCCTCCTGGATTACTTCTATCCGCGCGCGTCGTCGGTCGAGATCATGCGGCTGCTCTTACCGGCCGGCCAGTTCGTCCGCATCCAGCTATCGGACGATGTGCTTGCCGCCGGGCGTGAGCGCCTGCGCCGCCTGGCCGTCGACGTCGCGCGCGGCGTCGAGACGCCCAACGTGTCGGAGGCGTGCGGGACGTGTACATACCTCGCCTGGTGCCCCGCCCATCAAAGACCGGATGCGGGCGGTCAATTTTGACAACGTCGATGCCGACCTCGCCTGTCGTCAGATAGGTATGCGCGTGCATAGCGTCAGGCCACAACCACGAGTGGCACACGCGTCGCGATGGCCGGTCGCTATCCGGGGTGGGGTATAAGCCAGGTAACGACCGGCCATCGCATACCAATGAGCAGTCCGTTGAACGTTGCCGTTCAATAAGGCCCGTGTGGTGCGGGCACTATCACTGCCGGGGAGGAGGGTATGGCCATGCGCACGTAAGGGGGGAACGGATATAGTCCCTCCCCCCATCCACCGGTGAGTCGGCACGCCCAACCCGACTTATAGAGGGCCACGGTCGGTCATCGTCACGTACGTGGGGGGATACCACGCCCCGACCGACCGTGGCCCCATCCAAACGGCGCCGCGCCGGTCTCAACCTCTCGCTACCAGATTCAGGGTGATGTTTGCAGCCAAATGACAGGGCAATCTGGATGGTGCGTTTCGACTGACATCGTCCGTGTGTATTGATAGGAAACCTTGCAACGGGTTGCGACGATCGGACGTGTGACGAACGTGGGAGGGACTCGTACGTGTCGTTCAGGAACGGATGTTTTCGATGGTGTCTTATTGACCACAATCGACGTGTGTTACATGTAGGAGCCTCGAAACGAGATGCGAGGATGTGGTCCGCGGTCAATCGTGATGGACGTGCCTGCCCTGAACATTCTTGGGGGGCCACGCGGAGACGACTGAAATACACCAGAGTTAGGGGAGTGTAGACATGGTAAGTAACTCGATAAAGGGATGGATTACGCGCACGCACCGCGAAGGTGATTTGCTTGAACGGGTAGAAGCAGGCGACGAGATGGACGCTCCGCCCTATGCAAGGGTCAACAAGATAGGCTGGTATGCGTATTCGGCCGAGTTCGAGTCCTGCCTCGACTTTGCTCTTGCCTCAAGCGTCGTAGACGTACCGATACTGTACATCATGCCGGATGAAACGGACCACTGGCCACGCGTTTATCGGCCTGATTTCATCGTGGTGGACGACGGGCGCATTTTTACCGCCGATGTCTGCCCTCTTGATCCCGAGCCTCCACGATAATCCTTTGTGCCGGCGATACGGATCATGCCGCGGTAGACGATGGATGACCTGTCAGGAGGTCAAGAGGAGAGGGCATAGAGATGGCGAGATCGGCACAAGTTCAGGTGATATTGCGCGGCGAACCAGGGCTCGATCCGCTTAAATTAGCGGGGAAGACTATCTCAGGGTGGGCTCCTAGTTACAGGACATGCAGAGAAGGTGTCCCGCGCCACCCATATACCACTCAGCAAGAGCGCATGATGAACGTATGGCTCGAGTTCTGCCCATGGGTAGACTGGTTTCAGCGCGCGGATATGTCTTCAACATTCAGCAAGGCGTACAATGTCGCGGCGCCATTGGGGGCGCCATTCGTTATCCCTTACGAGCTAGACGGCCACAAGTACAACTATTTGCCGGATTACGTTGGCAAGTTGCGCGACGGCCGTACGTTCATCGCGGAAGCAGGCATTCTGAAGCACAAACTATCTCCCGAAGCCCTGGCTAAAGCGAAGGCTGGTCGTGATGTTGCCGCGATGCTCGGCGGTTACTACTGGATTGGGACGGAAGACACACTCCTCGATATCTATTTCTGGAATGTCGCGAGCCTCTATTCCGATCGAGAGCCAAACTCCTCATTCCATGAAATCGCGCCCGCAATCCTTCCCACCCTGCGCCGTCACGACCTCGTCACAACGCACGAGTTGGTCGCGCACTATGGCCCCCGCTTTTCGCCCGAACACGTCGAGGCAGCCGTTCGCAAACTAGTCGGCGATGCGGCTGCTCTTGGATGTATGGTTTTCGATCTGAGCCATGCAGATTTTACCGGCGAGAGCCCGTTCCGCCTGCTCGACCCCGACGATCCCGACCTTGAGCCCATCCTGCCGGCGTGGCTTCCAGATTCGCTCGAAGGGCTGATCGCGGACGATGTTCCCGACGAAGAAGATACCGAGCAAACGGGCCCGATCAACCTAACCGGTCTCCCTGGCCCGGCATACGACGCCGAAGCGATCGAGAACGCGAAGAGACGCGAAGATTTTATCGATAACCTGGCCGCTGTCACCGCCTTCATATCCGGAGACGAGAAGAAGGGGGAGATCGCCAAGGCTCACGGGATGACGCGGCAGAATTTGGGGTATCTCGTTCGCCGGGCACAAAAGCATGGTCAAGCGGCCTGCGTCCCGTACTGGGTCTATGACTCGGACAAACGGGGGCTGCACGCGGCGATCAAGGACAAGATCCGGGAATTGTGGGGTCATCCGTCTCGTCCGAGCGTGATGGCGGTGACAGAAGACGATCGCCTCGAAGACGTCGTCTTGGAGCTCAAGCTGCCGGAGCCGGCGTACGACCAAGTATGGCGCTATATTGCGAAGATTGCGCATGATCCCGACGTGGTGCGCGCGCGGGCCGGTTTGAAGCATGAGGAACGCCCAAACTCGTCCCCCATGTCGTACATGTTGTCGATCAAGAGGCCCGGTAGCGTGGTGCAGGTCGACGATCACGAGGGCGATATCAACGTCGTCACGAAGGATGGTACGGCCGTGCCGCACAAGGTGCATGCGCTGGTCATGTTCTGCGTCGCGACGAGTGCCATTCTGGCTGCGGTTCTCTGTTTGGGCGACCCGACCGAGGAAGATTACATGCGCCTGGTCAAGCAGGCTATGGAATCGAAAACGGCGATCACGCTGGAGGCTGGCTGTTCCTACACCTGGGACTGCAGCTGCAAACCAGTCCTGATCCTGCATGACCGCGGAAAGATTTTCGATTCCGCGCGCGCGAAAGCGGTCCTGGTGGACCGCTTTCGCATCTTCTGCGATCGCGCGCCCGCCTATACCCCGCAGGTTAAGGGGCACATCGAGGCGCTTTTCACCTGGATCTCGAAAAAGTTTTTCCATCGATTCGCGGCGACGACCAAGAGCAATCCTACGAAACGTGGGGCAAAGCACGACCCCGCGCAGGAAGCAGAGAAGGCGGGGATCACACTGGAAGTACTAGAACATTACTTCATCCGCGCGATCGTCGACGGATACATGCGTGAGCGTGACAGAGCGCGCGGAGGACGACGCTACCGCCTGTGGCAGGAGGCCGTGGCCACCTATGGCGTGCCGCGCTATCTGGGCTCGAAGGATGACCTGCTCCTCATGCTCATGAAAGCGCAAAATCCCAAGAATGAAACAAAGTGCTACCTCGTGCATCCGAGCAAGGGCGTCAAATTCCTGGGACGGTTCTACGTCGCACCGCAGGTCCTGGGACCATTGTCGGGCAGAGCGGTAGAAATCCGTTTCGATCGGCGTGACATATCCGTGATCTACATTTTCTATAATGGCGCGTACCAAGGCGCTGCACCGTGCCCCGAGCTAGCGGGGCGGCGTTACAGCATCTGGGAGCACGAGGCCGATGTCAAGATGGCCAACGCCGACAAGCGCGCCGCGAACAAGGAGAGCCTGGAGGCGCGCCGACATATCTTGAGGTTGTCCAAACGCGGGAAAGCCGCGCATCGCAAGGAGGCGGAGAAGACCGAGAAGGAACGGCAATTCAAGATGCAGGAATTGGACATCCACACGCAAGATGGGTTTGCGGCGAAGAGGGCAACACCGGCCGCACAAGCCACGATCAACCTGCTAGAGCGGGATGAAACCGCCGGCCATTCCCCCCTCTCCACTGGCCTCGTAGACCACAGCGGGCCAGAGGTGGATGCCGATGTCGCAACACTGCCGAAGATCATACCGATGCGGCGCGCATCGGTGATACGGCCGTTGCCCGGCCTGAAGGACGATCATCGATGACCAAAAACGACATGCGTTGCATCGCGAGAGAACGGCGCCCCTTTGAATACCAATATGGTTTCATGCTAACCCCATTCGAGCGACGGGGCCAACACACCATCCTTACAACGAGGCGTTATCACACCTGGCGGGTCATTGGCTCCGATTCCGGGGGCGGGTTGTCGTTGGGCCTCGTCGATCTCGCGCGACGACTAAATGGTCACAAAAACTCGAACGGCGAGACATCTATGCCCCTGCTGTGGGCCGTTGCGCCGCGCAACCACAATACCGAAGGCCCGTTCTGCGCCTCGTTGGCCGATCGCTTCGGTACCGTACCGCCCATGTCATCTGAGGTACGAAGAACATGGCTGATGCGCCAGGGCAAGCGATGCCATGTGGATACCATCGTTGTCGACAACGCGCAGTGGATAGCGGAAGCCCACGTGATGTACATCATGGAGTTCGCCGACACCGTGGAGATCGCGACCGGTGGCCGGCGCATCGCCGTCGTCTTCCTCTGTTCGACGGTCGACGGCCTCGTATCGCTCAAGGAGAAATTCGAGAAGCCGGGCTCCCACTGGCAGCAAGTGCGCGAACGCCTCAGTCCTGAGTGGCCCTACGAATTCGTGGCGGGACACACAGCAACGGAATTGGACGAGGTGTGTGGCGGGTTCGAAGATATGTACCGCCCGCAGTTGCCAGATCTCAACCTGGTTGATCATAGCGGCCTCATTGTTCGAGATGCTGAGCGTTCCACTGTTCGACACGGATGTCGCCAAGCGTGCGGCCATGATCAACAACGGAGCAAATGGCGGCAAACGCGTCGCCATGCGCCATGTAACGAACGTCATAAACAGCGCGGTGGAGTCGGCCTATTACCTCGGCCGCAACGATGTGGACGCCGAGATCCTTGTAGCGGCGGCGGAGGTGCAGGCCAAGGGACGTACGGTGATTCACTTGCTCGAGAACGAGCCTGTGCGCATCGATCCGTTCGTCCTGAACGTTGACGGCGAGCCGGAGGACATGGATCCCATCGTATTCGACGGTGATGGGGGCCGCATGATTGGTGAGAGTCACCGGGAGGTCGCGGGATGAGCAGGTCGATATATTCCACCGATGACGTCTGGGTAGAAAC
>JAABVA010000528.1_pt1 | contig 48121 bp, 50 predicted proteins | sample 5560331 | NCBI WGS metagenome assembly JAABVA01 (sample SAMN12812661, study PRJNA571458) | rock metagenome | isolation source: Antarctica rocks | place: Antarctica: Victoria Land, Mt New Zealand sud | collected 2016-01-07 | reverse complement strand
TCGAGATATATGGGGGGTTTTTCGTTGGTGGAGTTCTAGATGTTGGGGGTCTGGGGATATATTGCGTGGTCTGGGTTGTTCTTGTGCGAATCAGTGAGGCTGGGGGGTTTTCGGTAGGAATCATGATGAGGTCAATCAATTGTTTGTGTGCCATCGTGTATGACCGATCAAAGCCAGCCCATGTATAGAGCCAGCCTACTTTGTTGAACCAGCCACCTCCGTTGGAAATTTTCAACCCCCAGTTTTTCGCCCCGTCCCAAATGCTCCCATACCGACATTGTGCCGCTCATATGTTACCTTGCTAGCTATGCCCGAGTAGAGTATCGATGAATTGAGAAGAGAAATGCAAACAGCAAATAGTCACTATCCACAGCCCTGTCCTTTTTATACCTCATCACCTGGTCCTATAACCTTTTCTCCACTGGGGCCTGGAATTGGGTTCCCATTCAACACTTGCTGCCCACTCATCCGCTTATTCTCTCTCTTCAGCCTGTCCTCGCTTTTGCGCTCCATACGCGCCTTCTCCTGCTCCACCAACCCAGTCTTCTGCACCTCGTGGTTCTTGCTGAGCGTCTGCCGGCCGATTGCTAGACTGACCGCCAGACCTAGCGCCGCAATGCACACGTAGAAGATCCACATGGTCATCAAGCTGGAAGTGTATGCGGCGGTGGCCACAGCCTTTTGTTGTGGAGGAAGCTGCGCGACGACACCGGTGGCAGCGCCCGCGCTTCCGCCACCGAGTGCTTGTGAGATTTGTGGGCCGAGGGCGGCGCGCAGGGTGGCTTCGCGTTTGGCCATGCCATTTTGGAAGATGACGCCGCCAATAACAACGGAGATGGAGGTGGAGAGGTTGCGGATGAAACCAAAGGTGGCGGTTGCGGTGGCAATATCTTTTGGTTCGACAAGGGTTTGGAGAGCAATGAGCGGGGCTTGGAAATTAGGGCCGACACCAATGCCGGCGATGAGTTGGAAGATGATGACGCGAGCCCAGGTTTCGTGGTTAGGGAGGTCGATGAAGAGGCCGAAGCCGAGGGTCATGAAGAACATGCCGAACCAGATGGGCGGGAGGTACTGTCCTGTCTTTTTGATGAAAATGCCGACGACCATGGAGGTTAAAGAGAGGGTGATGATGAAGGGGAAGAGGTAGACTCCTGACAAGATCGGGGTGGCGCTGAAGACGGCTTGGAAGTAGAGAGGGAGGAAGTAAGCCCCGGAGATGAAGACAGTTCCATGACAGGCACAGACCATGAGAGCAGCAATGTTGGAGCGGTATTTGAAAAGACGGAGGGGCATGACAGGGTGTGCGGCGAGCTTCCATTCGTTAAGGAAGAAGAGGCCAATGGTGACAATGCCGAATATTAGGAGACAGATTACGGGGGCGGATTTCCAGGGGTAGTTGACACCGCCATATTCGAGGCCTAGGAGGAACATGACAGTCCCGCCGACTATGAGAACAGATCCAAGCCAGTCGATGGCTTTGAGGCCGGCTAATAGAGCGGTTTTGGGTGTTTCAATATCAAGGAAGAACAATATGATAACGAATGCAAGGGCGTCAAAGGGGACTATGAGTAACATATTAGCCAAAGAATGCTAAGTCAGGAAATAAAGAGGATGCATACGGTTGATGTAAAAGCACCATCGCCACGAGACCTTTTCTGTGAAAACACCGCCCAATACTGGGCCGAGAGCGCTCGCAATTCCCCAAACCCCCCCAATCACGCCAAAGTACTTGCCACGCTCTCTGTAAAACATATCAACAAACGTCCATTATGTTCTGAATAGGAGAAAAGGTCAAGAGATACGCACCTCATACTAAACAAATCACTGATGCAGATATTGGCCAATATGATCAAGCCACCACCGCCGATTCCTTGAATAACTCTCGCAGCAATCAACATCTTGATACTGATACTCAGAGCAGCTATCAAAGATCCAGCAAAAAAAACGATATTGGCCAATAATATGATGGGCTTTCGACCCCAGATATCGCTGAATTTCCCCCATGTTGGCGTTGATGCTGCTGCTGCCAGAAGGTAGGCTGATCCAATCCATGTATAGTCGGCTTGTGAGGCTGCGAAATGGGCGGTTATTGTAGGTAGGGCGGTAGTGACGATAGTCTGCCTTGATCAATAAGGAATTCATCGGTGCAAACATGACGGTGGACTTACAGTGTCAATGGCGGCAAGGAAGACAGCAATCTGCCGAGAATCTATGAGAATTCTGCTATCCGTCTCGGATGGTCAGGATGTAGATAACTCACGCAAAGTGATGCCATAATAAGCACGATCTTCAATTTACTTCGCGGTGGCGCCTGTGGTTCATCCTTCCTCGGCTCCGCAACGACATCGGACGAATTTGACGGTGGGGTAGGTATGCCATTGGCCTGCTTCTCATTGTTGAGGTTTGCATTCTCTGAGTTGACATTTGCGACATGTGGGTTCCCATCTGCGCCAGGGCCAGCCTCCGCCACTGCTTCCATCTTTTGCGCCTGAGACGGTTCTTCTTCGAGGTTCGTAATAGCGTAAACTCCAGATAATTAACAGACACACGGCGAGCTGTATACAACAAAACACCTAGAGAATGAGAAGAAGTGGCTGCGACGAGGAAGAGGGAATAAATTCCCAGTAATGATTGATCGGTAAGCGTGTAAAGTGTATATTATTGGGGGTAAGGTAAGGTAGCCATTATATCTCGGGGTTTCGGGTTTAAGAAAAACCATCATCCGAGTAACCGTCATAGAGATCTAGTCCGGAAAGCTTAATTGCTTGTATTCCGTACCTTTTTTAGGGTTCAGGACCTCACATGATACGTTGGTCTGGCTTACGGAGGTGGGTCAATGTGGAATCCTGGGCCTCGTATACGAAATACTCCGAATGTCCGCATAAGGAGTGCGTACATTTTATATCTCACCGTCTTTGTCCCTGGCCTATCATGGGCAAAGGTGTTATCGGCTTTTAGACCTTCGGAATCAAGAATACAAGGTTGAAAAGCCCTGGTTCAGGTTGCAGAACTCAGTACGGAGCAAGTACTCATCCTCGAATCACTCGCGTGGGCATGGCTTCTCTCGTTCAAGTCTTCGTAGTTCCCTATATATCTACGGCTATCTTCCAAACGAACATGTCAAAGCTCATGCAATAATACACCGCTTAGCGAGCGTGAGAGGGTATCAGCCTTGCAAACATAATCATCATCTGAAGCCAACCTTGCTGAAATGAAGTCCCCAAGCCGCCAGCCCCAGATATATCTACCCAAGAATCGAACAGCCCCAGATATATCTACCCGAGAATCGAACACCGTCACGTCTTCACCCGCTTTAAATTCCCCCCTGGCTCCTGCCCGTCACCTTCTGGGCTCTTTCTCTTCCGCTCCCCATCTTCGTCTCTTAAGAAACTTGGTCCATTGCTCATTACCGGCGTCTGAAAATTCAGTGGGCTCGGAAGCAAATTGCTTTCGCCCCCTTGTCGACCAAAGCCCCATTCGGGGTAGAACGATGAAGGTGAAGGAAGCAGTCCATCCGCCACGAACCGTGACGGTAGCGCCGAAATAGGCGTTTCGATGTTGTTGTTACCGTAAACTTGACTGTTGGGGTTTCCGTTGTTCATTGGAGGATGAGGTCGAGCAAAAGGGTTGGGAGGCCCCTGCGCACCAGCACTCAAGATAGCACTAGCGCTTGGCGACGGGGGTGGCAAGACAACGCCCGAAGAGTGGCTTGCTTCGGTGCTCGCTTTAGCCGGCGTATCGCCTGCAGTACCACCCGATTCCCGTGGCGAAGACTCGGCTGTAGCACTGCCGCCATCAGATTGCTCGCTGGGGATTTGGACCTTTAACCTTGGTCTCTTCGCTCCGACTTGTGCGCTGTTGGTGCGGGAGGGAGGTGGAAACTCCCCAGGTATTGCAGATGGTTGGTTTCTTTGGGATATTGAGGGCACTCTCTGTGGTCTTGGCGGTGGTGGTGTAGGTGCAGATGCCTGCTTTCGCTCAATGGTCCCTACATCGACCGATTGAGATCGATGGTCTTTATCCTTTTCGCTTTTAATGTCGCTACCGATTTCGTTCTTGGTCGTCCCAATGCCCCAATGTTGGGCCAGCAACGACCGACTGTCGTCGATAGGAGTGAAGATGCTCCGAGATTTGGCTGGGGCGGGTTTCGGGATTCGGTTTGGTTGATTTTCTTCAGGACGCTGCTCGCGCTCTGGTTGCGGTGGAGATGCTGTTGGTTGCTGTGGCTGCGGACGCTCTTGTGGGGGGAAAGCTGGTGGCATTGACTGCCGCCTCTGCTCCTGCATGAAAGCCTGCTGCACTTGAGGATGCTGTGGAGGCGGTGGTGGCGGCTGCTGTTGATGCGGCTGAGATTGAGGGTAATATTGGGGCTGCGGGCCTGGCTGTTGCCCATGATGGGGTGCAACCGGCATACCATGAGCCGCATGAGGATTGTAGATTGGTGGGTTGGGCATGTAAGCATACCCATTAGGACCCTGAGGCGCCTGGCTTCCTTGTTGCAGGTGTGAGGGACCAAGGTTCGAGCTTGGACGTCGTACAGCATTTCTTGATGCTGGACGGGAGCCCATCTGCGGTTGTGGTGTGTGTTGTCGATGATGGAAAGGAACACCATTTGACAGTGGTGGGGATGCAGAAGGCGCTTGTCTTATATGCCCGAAATTGTGCTGTTGCTGTTCTTGTAAGTGTGGAGGAAGTGCATGTTCTGGAAGACCGTGTTCTTGTGGAAGTTGATCTTCAAGTGGAGGGGTGCCCATATCATCGTCATCGTCGTCCTCCATATTCCCTCGCCCGTTGAAATCCGCAGGTCCTTTGTGCTCATGCGCTCCTCCATACTGCGAAAGGTTAGCCTCCAACCACATGTCGGAACAAACATTGAAGACGTACGTATTGAAACCGTCCGATTGTCTCGTTTATATCGCCAGAAGAAAACTCGTAAAGTTTTTTATTGTGGCCAAAGATGATGACTGCCACGTCGACAGAGCAGAGGACAGAAAGCTCATGCGCCTTCTTGAAAAGACCGCCTTTACGCTTGAGGAATGTACTACCAGAAGTAATCAGTAACTGTCTAGTAGTCGTTCACCAAGTAGCTGCGATGCGCGTCATGACGTGATCCCCTGGTCGCCATCAACCACCAGCGATGACCACAAGGCCGGGGCACCGAGATTTCGCTGCAATAGCTCAATCCACTTACACCGAGCGGTTCCTGTCATCCTTGATCGCCTTGATCTCGATCTTGCGCCTGCCCATGTTTGCGACAAACTGAGGCTAAGTGGAAGTGGTGGATGCACTTCGCGGACTCGACTTGAGGGGTGGGAAAGACCCAAAGATGCTGAAACGGTTTGACCCGCTCAGACAATCGGTATGAGTCCGACGCAGTGGGGTCGCGATTCTGCAGTTCAGATCGATCTTAATAATAATAACGACAGAGGACTGAAGCTCAACCATATATCTCGACCCCAGCATGTACAAAGAGACAGCGTGGGTCGGTTGGTGGGTTGACGTGCAGTGGGTTGTTCTAATTATAAAAGGAGTGCGCCGAGTGCGAACTGGCAGGCTCTCTGGGTGCAGGCTCGGGGGGGGGTGGGGACTGGGGAGAGGAATTTGACCTCCTTTGGATTGTTTGGACTAGTATTTAGTCGGAGAAACCAACAAGAGATATGTAAAAATAGCACTCGAAAGAGGGCGATTTAACTCTTTAGGATGCCTGATCTCGCGGTTTGATCCAATCACAGCACGCGAGCGGTTAGGAAAGATGGCTAATTAGCTTGTTTCAATCATGGTAATCCGTACTACTTGGAGTTACTTTATGTGTCGGGCTCACCCCTTGGGTAGAGTCTTATGGTTCAGTCACGATAAATATGATGTGTGCATACAGTAGTAGTACATACATCCGTACTGCACTGTTGATCAAATTCAAAACAGTCAATGTTTCCCTCAATACTGCCAAAAGCCATGTCTAGATGTAGTCGCCTTGTCGCAACAACAAGCTACCGGAGATGGGACTGCTTTGATACATGTACTTCCACAGAGGGTCAGACACCATTCTCCGCAAGCCTTGTGTGGGTTTGAATTTTGACAAGGCACAGCCGAGACTACTTCATAAAGTCCTCCCATATTTGACGTTTGAGGGAGCATTGGGGGGGTTGAAAACCCGGGCCTACAGATAAATACCAGTGACTGGGAGGTCACACCCTTGGTTTTCGGGAGAATCGTCTCCTCCATGCGGTCACGCATAACATCCCACAGTGGTTTCCTACCATCAGGTAAGGTATACTGATCACAACTACATACCGACCTTACCTGATCTCCAATGTGGCGAGGATTAAGGGTCAGAAATGCTGGGGCAAAATGCGGCTCTTTTTGAAACCAAACCCTAATCACTAGTGCCGTTGATTGTCTATTTTTGGCTCCCACGTTGACTCCACAGTCCGTCAGCAGCAAGGGACCCGAGCAGGGCGAGCAGTGAGGATGGGTCCTCCACTGCACTGCCGGGCTCAAACAACCTAAAGGCTGAAGTGGAGTTTGTTCGAAGATCCTGCCCGATTGGACTCTCTTCAGGCCGACTACTTCTCTCATTAATTGGCTCAACCTCCAGCAGGCTGTGATCTACATGTCTAAATCGCACCAGGAGCGTAAGGATCGAATTCTAACATTGGCATGCAGCCGAGAGGCAATGAGGTTGCTCGAAGTCCTAAATCCCGTAATTCAAAGTCTTCTCATTGTTGCCCCCTCAAATAACCATCAGCGACTATCTACAGCTACGTTCCGGTAGAAGGCTGAAAATACTATTCTTGCCCAGGGTTTGCTTCTCGTCGTCATCTAAAATGTACGCTGTCCGTCAGTCTACCATTTACGTCTTCTGTGCATCATGGCCCCAATTTTTCAACGACTTATGGCTTTTGCTGTTCGTATCTTGTTTAGCCTTCTCTTCTTGGGCGAGATGACGCTTGCAATACTTCGTAACAGTCAGTACGAGAGTCTATGAGGACAAGGTAGACAGAGGTACACAGTCTTACCGAAACAACCTTTCTCATGCGGCCAAGGTCTTCCTCGTCATACTTCTCCGGACCTTTGCTTGAATTCTTCTTCAAAATCTCGATGGTTTTTTGTCCACAGCTCTGCATGCTTAGAGAGGACTTGTGAGGGGCTTACAGTAAGCTAAAAGCGATACCTTTCGTGGCCGATGGTTTCATCGGATCCATCCCCCTTCGACCAACCTGAACATGACACCGCAAGAGCTAGAAGTTTGGCTCAAGGAGGAGCAATCTCAAGGTGCACAAGCTCATTGAACTCTCTACACAGCTTTAGTAACATACATCTTTTACTTGATGGGATACTGAATCCTACTCGATGACGGTCTCGTTATCTTTCACCATGATGAAATATTAAGACTGCCGAAATTGTTGTGGAGAGTCAAGCTACTAAGCAAGGTAGTTGTTACACCTCACAATGCTGTGTCAATAGATTCCTGCTTGTATTGATTGCTCAAAATCCGTAGAGAGAAGATACGAGACACTGAAGTGAAGCACAGCGCTAAATAATTGCACTGTATGACATCACCACCTCATCTTAACGAAAGCCCATAACATGCACATAAACCCGGTACCTTACTTTGGTGATTGAGGTCACATGTGGCGAAGAAGCCATCCGAGAATTGCAACATCACACAGCATTTGCCACGGCTGCAGGCCGTAATCGGTCCTCAGTCCTCACGGTCCTTGTGCTCCTATCCGTGGTTTGGTGGTGTGGTGTTGGTCCTGTCTTTGCCTCACCCCTGAAAGTAGCCCTCAAAAGGCTGCCATTGAAGAACTGCCAATGCTGCAATTGTTTTCCGTAGAGGGCCATACAGTCGTAAATGCCGTGATCCTCTGGATGTGATCCTCTGGATACCTTTTTCTTTGCCGCATCCACTCTGACTCGCATTTGAAATTGGAGTGACACCAAAGACGTTGCAAAAGACCCTGACATGTCAGGTAGCCCTAGCTCGGTTCGTGGCAGGCTTGGCGTGGGAGTACCTTGTGTGCTTGTCTCCGTACTCCCATTCATACTGGCATACTGCCACTGAACGGTTCGTCACTTTTATACTTTCGACCTTACATGCAGTTATTCGTCCATGGCGGATGGAAACTGGGGCGAGGGCATGAACTGGGAAATGAGGCAGGCGCCTTTTGGTACGAATAGGTAAAGATTTAGATGATGGCTTCCGGGGAACATGGTCGGGCCAGGGGATAACGGAGAATTTGATAGGCCGATCGTTCTAGCGGGGCGTCGCGCGCACCAATTAACCCAATTGTCATTTAGACTTCAGTACGTGTCGAGCGTGTCGTTGACGGGTACGGTAAATTGTGTATTCAGGAGTCACATAGGTACGAGTAAAGTATTAAATATGGACATCATGTGTCGCGCGTTGATGGTGATTTCGATCCAGACGCGAACTCATCACCCAGTAATCACTGTGACTCTCGGAAATCCTACTCTCAGATCTACTGCGAGAAACCCTTCTACGAGTGATATAAGTAAAGGTATCCAAGATTAGAAGATCGACGACCGATCTTCGACGCTTCGCTGGCCGACCCCCTAGAAATATTTACGCGAGACCAATAATATAATCATCTACGCCCGACCTCAATTGCGGTACCAGACGTTCAGCATATCATCTGTGCCAGCGTCTGTTCGACTTCAACCTTGTTGTTCCTCACACCCTGCCCACCAACGGGCGCTGAAGCAGCTTGCAACGCTTGAGCTGTGAAGCCCAATTGCCATAGACATCACCAAGTTCACCCACTGTATGATAACATTGGGCCTTCACCATGCCTTTCTTCTCGAAAGTCTTCAGGAGCAATAAGGATGGGTCAGGCGCGACCTCCAAATCGAAAAAGCATGCGCTACAGAATGGCGCCGTTCAGCTTCCCCCTCCAAAGCCACGCTGGGATGATGCTTGGCTACGCAAAGATGTGGAACCAGAGGAGGTTCAAGAACTTCTCAGAGGATGTACACAAGAGCTAAAGTCCAAAGGTACGCAGGAGGAAGGAACCTTGTGCAAGCATTTGTTGGATAAGCAAAGCTGAGCTAACTTGAGTTGCCGCCTCAGCTCTTGATATTCCCTTCCTACTTCTGCCTTTCAGACCAGCTTCAGATCCTAGCGCAGCACGCTCGTTCATTCGCAGTTACTTTGATGCTGATAAAGATCTACATTTTCGGGGAGAGGGCTTGGAACAAGAGCTGCGATTGACAGAGCCAATGGTAAGCATCGAGTATCAATGCGTACCACAACTCTGGCTAAGGTTTCTAGGTCCTGTGCAGCATTATGAAGTGGTGTTGGAGTAGATTAGCAGGTGGCGTCGTGACTTGGGAGGCATACGAGCTTTTTCGCATAGGAGAGCAAGGTGGGACAGAATCAAAATGTCATGGAGGGTTCAGCTGACCTCTCTCACCAGACTCGGACATGGCCCGCGACGCTTTTGCTACCTTCATACCAATCAGCGTTGAGTCGGATGCACGCACAAAGATCATCTTTGATTTCTTTGACCTCATGGCTGCAATAGCTGCGCATGGCAAGAACAATGGAATGGCCGGTCGACAGCTTTCTAGATTGGCGGGATGGTGGGCATTTGAGCAGGTCGATACTGGCAATGGTTTCGACGGAGGTTACAAGTCATGGGCAAGGTTAGTATGAAACATCACCTCATGAAAGGCTCAACTCACAACCGTGCAGAGCAGCCGATGCTACAAGTCACTTGTTCTTCGCATACCTTCGTTCGCTATCCCCGGATTCTGTTCAAGGGACAAACGGCATATCGGCTTTACCGCTTTCTTTGCAGAACCTCGTTCAAGCGACCGAGTATCCACCCGAGCAGCCAAATCTGACCGCAATATCGAAGGTGGTAATGATTGTCGATTCCGTTTCGCCCACACCCTTTGCTCTGCTACGTCGTGCCAAACATTTCGAGTATCGGGAAGATGATCAAGCGCTCCACGAATTTTCTAACTATGAAGACCCTGTGCAGGCATTGACCGACGAATGCCGCCGAGTTCTTAAGAGCATATCTTCGACAAATCAATCGGCGGTATCTAATTCCAAGGCATCTACTAGTCTCCGTGATGCATCTTGGTCCCGATTTGAAGATATCGGTTTCGGAGGGTTGGGCGATGACTCCGATAACGAAGATACGTCCGCTCTTGGTAAAAAGCGCAATGGCCCGCACGGTTTAAGATCGGCACCCCAGTCCAAGACCCGCGACTTTGGCAGACCTACAACTCCATCCTGGGCCGATTTCCTCTCAGCTGGCTTCGTTGATGAGCCAGGAAAAGATCATCCAGCTCTATTGAGTTTGCCGCATGATAAGATGCTACCGCCTATTGACACCCGGAGAGGACAAAGCTCGCAATCGCATCGACGTCCACAACACGATGTTGAGGATCTGGAACCAGGCGAGCTTGCTAGTATCAACCTCGTCCACTTTGACGACACATTTTGGTGGGTCTGGATCAGTAGTCTGGCAGGAGAGGAACCGACAGAACGAAAGGGTGTTTTTGGGCGGTGCGCTCTGATTGAGACCAACATCCGAGGTGGGAAATGGCTTGTGTTAGAGGAGATGGTCAAAGGCGCTGCACCAGAGCCGGAAATGGGTGCTTACATTGCGGAGAAGAAGAGTCGATTCGGGTTCACCAAGAAGGGCCGACTTACTAGGACAAAACCCACGTCGAAGAAGGCTTCCCCTACGCCGAAGCCAGAGCTTTATCCCCGGAGTAACCAACAGTCCCCAACAAGCAAAACTAGCATTGGTAACGATCAGCACGCGCGGATCCAGGCAGCGGCGGCAGTGTTACAGCAGAAGCACCGAGACCAAAATAGTACCGATCGGAAAAGAGGCAGAAATGGAGATGCAGCTTCGACAAAGACGAACAGTGTCTTCACTCTGCAACCGGTCATTATGAGCGAAGCAGCCCCAGCTATGAAATGGGCGAATAGCTACGATAAGAACGCTGTTCGAGCTGCTTACTTGGGAACTGATTTCACGGGAAGAGGCCAACCTACCCATTTCGGCTCGAATGGGTTGAGCAATATTTCAAGTACGAATGGTTCTATTACGCCTGTAGCTCGGAAAGAGCATCTACAAAAAACGGAGTCTTACGGTTTCCCCAGACAAGATTCTGCGGACAAGGAAAATCTTCCCCCGGTACCTGACAAACCGGAGCCTCCTTTACCGCCAGAGCCGGAAACCCAACCAAGACACGAACAGCAGACACCATTACCGCCCCCTGCTCCTTTGCCAGCGGTACCTTTCAAAGATCTGCACCCTGCTAATCGGGCCGTTGTCGAAGCAGCTCAAGTCCCTCTACCGGCGGCAACGCCTTGGGAAAAGCCTCGCCCTGTCGAAGTGCCCCTACCAGCAGTTACGCCGTTGGAGCAAACTCATCCGTATGAAGAGCCAACTACAACGCCTTCACAGCTTCCGCTGAGGACAGACAGCAAGCCGTTGCCTCCTGTTGAGCCTGCGCAGATGATGTCCGAGCCAATGCCAGCGCTGTCTCGAGAGCCCACAGAGCAATCAAACGGCGTTTCCTCAACGCCATTGTCACCCGAAGTAAAAAAGTCAGCCAAGAAACTCAAGAAGAGCCAAACCGGCGGTTTGAAGGGTTTCTTCGGAAGGAACAAGTCTACTCCAGTCGCGCCTGCTCTACCGCAGCCGGCAGATAGCACTGCGGTTGCAGCAGCCCGTGCCGCTTACGAAGGGCCACAGGTGAAACCGAATTACGTTGCTCCGCAGCCTCCTAAGCTAGCCCGTCGTCTTTCTGGTATGGGACGGAAGAAAGTACCACCTCCCATTCCCGTCGACACATGCGCTCCTGCTCAAGGTTTCAATGGCCCTGTAGGAAGATCCAACGAACCGTCTCCCCTTGAGCCTCCTCGCCAGTTCTACGCTAACTATGGCTCTAAAGCCAGCCTCGACCACATTGACTCAAACGAACAGCGCCAAGCCCACCGTGAATTTCAGAGCTTTGATCAAGGTCCGACGATGGACCACCCCGCCTATGTTCCTGAAGCTGAGTATGAAGGGCACTCAGGCTCCGCTACTCCACGGCATTATGAGCCCGAACCGATACAGAGACAATACGAACAGGAGCCGACTCAAAGGCAACTCGAACGGGAGCCGATTGAGCCACCATATGAAAGCCAGCCGGTCCAGCGACAGTATCAACACGACGATATATCTGAGGTGTCAGAGGAGGACCGACCCACGACACCACCACAAGATCGCTGGGCACAGATTAGGAAAAATGCCGCTGAGCGCGCTGCGAAGCAGGGTCAGAATGGGGAAAAGACTGATGAAACAGAGGAGGATACGAGTGGCGAAGAGAGTAAGTCGTTGTATCCTCATGCCTAGTCTAGACTAAACTTTTTTCAGCAATCGAATCGCGAGTCGCCCGCATCAAAGCCAGAGTCGCAGAATTGACGGGCAACATGGACGGCGCTCGCACATGATCGAAGTGCTATCCAAGACCTACCAATTTTCTATGTTTGCATTTCTGGTTTCCGATTCTTCTAGATACCCCCTGTTCCAGGCAAACGTGCAGATTGATACCATTTCGCGCGCGCTGTATTTTGCGAGCTGTACACATGTTTTCAGGTTCCCTTGACGAGCTGGCCGACCACGCAGGGGGTTGCAGATAGGTGTGATGAACTGTAAGGAGGGATGTAATTATGGTATTTGCGCTGTTGCTAGCGAGAAGAAGTTCTGGTGGTCTGTTTTATAGAGGATACGTAGTGGCCGAACATAGCACAAGTACGCTTTCCTGAGATGTTACTTGAGATGCCTAATCTAATGATAGTAATAGTTTCATGAACATACCCACCTTTCCACCATAGCATGCGTGTCAGGGGTGTTTGCAGTTGGGCCGAGAGCGGCGTCGGAATATGTTTGGCCCGCTCTCAACAGACAAAAATTGAACATACAGCCATTCCACCCATTTGACACAGTTGCACCCTGGAATGTTGGTCGTACATACAAAAGTACATTGACTTCATATCAGCAGGCTGATAGATTGCAAGACTTTTCTTAGTTCCTTAATCGACATGGAACAACCAAGCCCTCTGATCTACTTCGTTAAGATCTCGAGTCTTCTACTTTCAAATATGCTGATCTGCTACAGGCTGATATGATGCCAAGAACATCATCTAGATGCATGCCACGGTAAGGCCGAACAACTCCATTACATGCTTTCTTCACGTCTTCCATGATGACACCAAGATACCCATGAGAGCTTCAGGAAGAGCCGGAAAAGGCATGGCAGTATCGTCAAATGCTGCCGTCGATGCTTAGGAACGGGTCTCTGAGTATATGTGCTGTTGAGAGAATACGTTGTTATAACGAGATTAGAGGAGAGTTTTGCTGACTGCTTCTACCATACTTAGGCATTCTTCATACATGATCGTTCATGAAAACGCAACAAATCCCCAAGGTTCGGAATCTGTGCCGCTAGTACCTTGTGCTCCAGTTACCGTTATTACAGGGAGTTTCAGCAAATAAGCAGGATTGGAATACTGAGTGGGGCAACACATGCGGTGGAGATGTGGATAAGCTTAGCGGTCAAACCTGAGACCTAGGAGTGACAAACCATCCTCTCTGCCTTTTTACTTGCACTTTCTCTGGTTCGCTGAGTTGAGCATGGGCGCGAGAAGGCTTCGCGGTAAAATTTCTCTACCTAAAGCGATGGTTGGTCCCCTTACTAGCAGAGACCAAGTGAACATAGACCATGCTCTACCTAGCTTCTTTGGTGATACAATACCAGTCTTCTCTGATGGGTTGCTTGATCTATGGCCAAGCTAGAGGCGGATGCTTTTGATGTTATCTATAGCCTTAGGGTACTACTTGCTAATACCCAATAACGTTCTCTTATAATCGTCAACATCACTTTCTTTCACTCTTATGTTACTGCTAAATGTGGCATCACTCTGTTCTGCAGAGGTCTCCTCTATTTGTCGCATCAGTTTTTCGTACCAACATGGCAATCCTCAAGTGGGTGCCAGAAATCCGCACGTCCCGGCCGTTCGTATCGGGTCCTTGAGTGTCTATACTTCTGGCTGGCAATTGGATAGCTAAGGTCTAATGAATCTTAGTTTCCATTGAATATATGACTACCTGGGCTATTACAAAAATCACCAATTGGGCGTTTTTAAAATTGCGGCAGCACTGGGGGCAAGCCTCAAGACTGCGAGGAAAGGGGGCTCAGTGGTGATAATATCTTGTACCTGCCGTTTGTGGCAATGGGTTTCTCTCATGTTCGCAACTTCCTTTACACTCAATTGCGACCTACAACGTCTTGAAAAGTTTCCTACAACTTGCTTCCACTGTCTCACCCTCGTTTACTTTAACAGATTTGTGATCGCCTTTGCATTCTGATCCCCTTAGATCTGGCAGAACAAAGTTTACGAATTTAATCTATGTCCTCCGAGGCACGCCAGTCACCAAGAGCCGCGATTCGAGACTGGCTGTCCCATAATGACGGAGAATCGAAATGTCCCAGACCAAGACTCGACTTTGCGGACGATCTCGGAAAGGAACGAAGGCCACGACAAAGGCATCGACCAAGACCACATCTCGATGCTGGGGACGTTTTATTACAACCAGGTGCGAGTATATCAAGGAATCGTCAAGATAACCAAGGCGACAGACGCCAGAAACGGCCTGGTAAGCTTTTGTGGCTAGTCCTAGGAAATGCACCTATAACCGGATTGGCTAACGAAGTCGCCAAGAACAACTAGACAAGATTACGACTGGCAGACTCGACGACGGCGGCGGCGTGAGCCTGGCCGAGCGACTAAACTTGCATGCACCTTTCCGCTCTTTCGGAAATGCGAATGATTTTGAGGACATCAACGACAGCCGGTCAGGCCACGCACGAAAGCGACGCCGCAGCCCTTCATCCACCAGCTCTGATCTCGAGCCTGCCGCGCTTCCCGTCGAGCCACTCAATGAAAAAGTGGATCGCAAGGCCTCTAGCGAGCACAAACGCCGTGGCATACATGATGATACCACCTCACTGTCAGCTTCCGAGCCTTTACATTCGTCAAGCGATACGTTTCTCTCGCCAGAGAAACCGAATAAGACATATGAAAGACGATCGAGGCATAAGACTAAGGAGGATCGTTATGAACTCAAGCACAGTAAAGCGGCGGTAAAGCAGAAGAGGGATACGAAAGATAGAAAGAAGGGAGATGCCAAGAGAGTCAAGAAATCGAAGCTTCGTAAGAAGTCTGGAGCTGCCTTGGTGCACGACTTCGCGGCGCACAACGTGGCCCAAGACCGGCTCACGGTAAGCTTTTAATACGGTGGCGGACTCCGCCATGCTCACAAATTTATGCTGATTGTCTGCGATAGCTGAAGCCGCCAGTATCATTAGGTATCTTTAAAAGGGGTCGGGCGTCTTCACCAGTCAGGAGGAGAGGACGTAAGTAATTTTCATTTTACCCTAACTGTGCTTTATACGTGCTCATCTGCACCATGCACAGTACCCGATCTTACTTTTTCTGAGATGACTTTCCTTAACCCTCGACAAGATAAACCACAAGATATAGTCAACTCGACCGATCAGAAGAAGAGACGGAGGAAGGATCAGACTATAGAAACCGAAGCTGAGATCTCAAGGTATTTTGCCTCAGCTAAGGCTCGGGATGTTGACGCTACGACCGCCCGAAAGGAACGAGCCAGAAGCTTAGAGGCCTCTCGTCCACACGAAAAGTATCGCAAGCGAAGCGAGGCAGAAAAGTTTGCCTATCTAGATCGATCATCTTTACCACCAGTAGAGCTACCGGAGAGACCATTCCTAGGTTTTGGGAGCGTCGGAGGGAGTCTTGTATCGCCAGTGCGAAGGAGCGAGTTTCCAGTCTCGTCACCTCGCCAGTCTTATCCAATCCAGCGTGATCTTTCCCCTACCCGTTCAACAAGCTATTTTAGTTGGGCTGAGACAAGATCACCTTCCCACCGTTTGAGCCGACACAGGGAAAACGAGAGTGTTCCGCCAGTGCTACCTAAAGGAACCCCAACTGTAGGAGACTTGGTTGCCAATAGTAATATCGGCCAAGGAATCGCCTCCGGTACTCCGCTATCCTGTGAGGACAACATTATGGACAAGAGAGACACTCGTAAACGTAAGACTAGTTACGGGCGCAGAGAGGATATCACGACAATACCAGATAATAGAGTCAGCAATGGTCCTCAGGAGCAAATTTTAGACCCGCCGCGAAGCATCAGCGATTTGGAGCAACGACAGGCTAAGAATGTTGGGCCCGAGTTGGTTGAAAAGAGCAAAACTCCACAGTACCAACAAACTCCTGCGGCGCACGGATCAAACGACCACAACGCGCATACAAATCCACCACTTCCGGAATTGAACGACCTCAAATCGAAAAGGCCAGAAGATCTTATTAATGCAACGCTAAAGCTTCTTCTGGAGAAGTATGGCGCCAGTACCGCCAGTCCTTGCGCTGCAGTTGGTATTGCTAATGAAACGCCGAAATCGCCAGACGCTGCTACTAACGATAATGACCCTCGTGTTCCAACCTGCCACGTCCCAACTCTTGCCAAGGGCGGAGACGGCGAAGCAACAGAAAAGGATTCAAGCCAAGGCGGGGTTCACGGGATGATCGCTCCTCCTCGCCCTTTTTCGAGACGTACTGTCCCCAGTAAGACTCAGTCAATTGACAAGCCATCCCGACACGACTACCCTTTCGAGGATGCTACCATGGTATCTCGGGACACGGAAGGCGCCCTCAAAGGCTCACAAGCAACTCAAGGCCCCCAGGGCAGCCTTAATCCATCCCAGCATCGTCGCACTGATACGAAAAGCGCATGGAATGGGTATGATGCTATCTACGAGCGACAATCCATATCTGAAGAATTACAGTATAACCCTCACGGCAATCAAATACGGGATGATCCTGCATTCAACGGGGACATGATGAACCATTCGACAACGACCTCAGACTACGAGCTCAAGGACAGATATGGTTCGGGTTTTGATGATATCTACGATGACTGTAGTCCCGACAACCGTCATCGTAGCAATTCATACGATATTCAACTTGAGGCAGAGTCTTACCAAGGTCAAGTACACAGCGAAGGAACGCGAAGTCAGCAATTGGATGAACCGTATTGTTACGCCCGCCCTCTCGAAGCACTAGAAGAGAGATTTCTGGACTGCGGAAACGGATACCTGCCCAAGGAAGAACCTCCTTTCAGGTACAATTCACCAGAGCTAGGTCAAACTGCTCTTTCAAAGGATTTGTTCGTAAAACCTCAATACGCAACGCAGGATAGCAGTCGTAGTTATCTGCCGATTCGGGGAATGCTTCGAGACGAACCGCCGCGAGCTTTGTACTCCCGTCCGCATACTCAAGGTAGCAGTCATGGTTCTATCCAGCACAACCTTGTGTCGTTCCCAGATCAGATTGACAACGAGTCTTTGTCAGGCTTTTGGAAGCCTCACAGGTTGTATTAAAAGGTATAGGGTGTACCGTTCTCAGTGATAATAGCGTTCAAGACTAACCTTGTCATGATGGTTTCAGAAGTACTCCTCGAAGACCAATTTTTTGGTTTCTGTCCGCCCGTTTCATGCCATCAGGGTCAGCTAAGAGTATCTCATTCATTATCTTCCTTTGTTGTTACCAGCCATACGGTATACTATTGTCGAACTGTAGATACTTGAGGGAAGCAAGCAGAATATATCAAGGAAAACGGCGTAGTGAGTCTGAAAACATCTTCAATGACGATGAATATACGGTCTGCTGCCGAAACCGGCCATGAGTACAATGCCCTGTCGAATCTAGTCGAACGAACGTGTTGGTTTAGGGCTAGAAGCCGCTTCCGGCACCAGGTCCATCAGCCCTACCCGAAGCATCTGACAGGGATACTGTACTTCGATAAACCTTCAATTCGCGACCACGTAACCCTACCGCAAAGTTCTACTCTCAATTCTCCCTCTCCACCCTCTCCATATTCTCCTCCGCATCATGGAGTCACAACAAACCCGCCGGTCTCAGCTTGGCGATCTCTCGTGGCGCCTAAGCTCCCACCCGATAACCCTCCTCTTCTTCCTCGGTTTCCGCATCTGTGAGCTCCCGAAACCCTTTTCCGCGCTTTGCTAAGCCCAGTCCTTTATGTCCGTCATTATGTTCGAAGCAGATAGGCTTACGGACAGCTAGCATCTCTACTCGTATATCTTTTCGGCCTCTGGATTTTTACCAAAAGCTTGTCAGTCTCCCCTCCCTTCTCTTCTCCCCAATCCATCAGAGAAACCGACTCGCAGAACCTTTACCAACCAACCTAACCCAAACCCCCGTCACAGCGTCTTCGTCTTTATAATAACTATGCTCCTCCTCGCCGCCGACTTCTACTACCTCAAAAACATCGCCGGCCGCCGCCTCGTCGGCCTGCGCTGGTGGAACGAAGTCGATACCGCCTCGGGGGACTCGCACTGGGTGTTTGAGTCTCAGGACCGCGGGACCGGCGCTGGTGGGGTGAGTAATGGGGAGGGCCAGAACGCGACGGATCGGCGGTTCTTCTGGCTGGCGCTGTATGCGCAGCCGGCGCTGTGGGTGGGGTTGGCGGTGTTTGCGGTGGTGAGGTTTGAGTTTCTTTGGTTGGGGTTGGTTGGTATGTACGGTTTTCTCTTGCTTCCTTTTTCTTCCCCTGGGGTTTGATGGGGAGAGGCTGCCTTGGGTGGTGTTGTTGCGATGAGCATGGCGGGTTTCTTTTTGTGATCCTTCTAAGATGACAAGTTCGCTAACACCCCCCCTTCTGAACCTACAGCAATCGCGCTTACTTTAACAATCACAAACACCCTCGCCTTCTCCCGCTGCGATAAGTTCAGCCAGGCCTCAAGCCTCGCGTCTAGCGCCATGTACTCGGGCGGCATGGCGAGGAGTCTAGCAGGGGGGATGTTTAGTCGGGTGTTTGGCGGTAGGGGCTGAGTGTTTTTCTCCCCCAACGGGTGAGAGAGATGTTTTTCTAGGGGTTTGAGGAACGATTTATTTTATACAGGATGGGGGTCCGGGAATTGGAGGGATTCGGGGGTCTTTAGCGTTTCAGAGAGTGGAAGGGGGGGATGATATACCCGTGTGCCGGTTACTTTTATAAGATGAATTGCTTCTGGTGCATGTATGTGAGAGTTTCGTCCCTTTGACGTGCGGAGCTACATATCTCTGCCATCTATCGTCGTCTGGGGCGAATGGGTAAGAAGGAGATTCTGAGGGTAAGGAAGGGCATATGTATGTATTCATTCCATCAAACTAGGATAAGTACGTTTGCAAGAAAAATTTGGTCGAACATTATTTAGCCCCCCTTAAAACCGGATCCATCATCTCAATCTCACCATCCCACTGCTCCGATCATTCCCATTCCTTACTTAGTTAGTGCATGAGACAAAGAAAGGAAGTCTTTTTTAAAATATAAACTCTACCATTCTTTTGAAACGGCATTCCTGCTCGCTCTGGCATACATCTCTATCAACGTTTTTTCTTTCTTTTCGAAACGCCGCTTGAGACATCAAGATTTTTTCACTCTTTTCACGGATGTTGGAATTTTGGAAAGGGTACAGGGCTTGGTGAGTGCGTTTAGAAAGTTCATTAGAAATGTCGCCTGGGGGGGAGGATGGCGAGTCGAGCTTGAGAGATGATTACACAGGTTTTGATCTGCCCGTTTGTTTGAGAATGTCTGCCATTGAGTCTGCCGTCTGTTAATTCTGCCTTTCGTTGAGTCAAGTTTCGACCGAGTCCGCAATCCACCAAGTCTGCGATTCTTCCGTCGAGTTCCACGTCTTTTGAGCGCGCCATCATCGAAGATACACCAGACTCCTAGTCATCAACATGAACCATCATCTCAACCTCCCAACCATCCTCAAACCCCTCACTCCCCTTGTCCCACGCTTTACACAAACCCCGATAAAAGAGACTCCAGTCCTCAGGTCTCTCTTTCCGGATCCGGATTTGTTTCCCATCCCATGTATACCTGGCCGAGATCTTGGAAACCCTTTTAGCTGCTTCCGGGCGGATGTCGCATTCGGAAACGAGGGTTTCGAAGAGTTGGGGAAAGGTGTTGCAGGAGGTAAAGGGGACAAAAACGGGAGCGATAGTGGGCTGGTTGCTGGCGGCCACGATAAGAGTTGTTCCGGCCACGGGGTCAGAAGAAAGTTGTTCGGTCTTGGCGCAAGCGCCATCGTGCTCTTTCTTGACGACGGCCGCAATATTGATCTTCTTGTCCTCTACTATCATACCATCTTCGTCACCCTGGTCATTACTGAGGGCCTTTGAAGTTTTGTTCGGATCATCTCCATGGGATTTGGCGATCGATAAGGAACCATTAGGCTCTGTTTTCGTCAGGAGATGTGTTCGATTCTCGAAGACCCGAGAATGCTTCTCGCTGATCTTCGCTCAATTGCCGAGGTCCACAGATGAACACCTATCTAGTAGTAGTGACGCCGGACTTGGTTGCTTTGTGCTTGCGTGGTCGATGCTAGAGTTGATGCTAGAGCGGCGACTCAATGGCGACACTACGTCAATAGACCGTTCACCAGGGTTTGACATATGGGATTCTTTGTGATTAAGTTTCTGGTAGTCGCTAAATTGTGGAGACAGGCTGCTATCGTGAACACCATGTGTTTGGTTACACAAAGCCTTTGCCATTGGTCTATCCGGTTTTTGGATATCTTTTCGTCAGAGCCCGCTTCTCTCATGATCCTCATCTCCTAAATCACTCAAGCTAGAGTAGAATGTCTGACGTTTCTTAGATTTCCGCATTGGAGACAGGTCTGTGACGGTCTCTCTCATAGCCGCAGACTTGACACTCTTATGGGAATTACCCTTGTCTTTCTTCAAGGACCATAAATAGTCAGTTAAGCTCTCAACGGGACGCTTCCCTTTATCTCACATTATTATTATATGCATGGCGAGCTCTGTAATCGTAGTGCGGTTGGGTTTCTCAGCGGTTTGAAATTATTATGCCTTTCTGGAAGGATGTGATCTGCACTATCTTAGAACGTGCGCTGGTTGAACCTACTTAGCCTCCACAATATTAGGTTGACCTCTGCACGAGAGGCAAATCGATATCTCTGGAACTCACAATACCAAACCTTTGTCAATGACCTTGATACTATTGCCTACTTACCTGATGCTCAACCACATGCTTTACTATGCTGAAAGCAATTGCTCTTGTGGGTGCTAGAGTGGTTCCAAAGTGAAGAGGAAGATTATCAGGATATGGAGAGCTAAGTGATGTGCTGAGCACTGTCAGCGAGAGTTTCTGTCTAATGTAGCCGCATGAGAGCAAAGCGCGTGTATGTACATGATTTGCGTGAATAACGTCTTATCGAAGAATCATGCTCTGTGAATTATGGGAGTAGGGTGTATGATCATCGTTCCGCGTCAGAACTCCTGCGATTAACTAGTACGTTTGCAATGTATCGACTATCAGACCATCGAACGCGGAATACCAAGATAAGGAAGCCAAAAAGACCTACTGCACAAGTTGATAGCCAGATTCTGTTATCTAGCTCCAAGGGCCTCTAGAGCGCCTCTTAACTCTTTTACTGCTGTGTTCACATCCTCAAAATTTAATGCCGATATCGCCCATTTTGCATGCTTCTGAGCATTCAAGACGGCCTCCTCGTCCGCCACATAGTTTACCTTACTATTGGTAGGCTGGGACATGGCAGGACGAGGATGGCCATCCGGCATTGCATAGGGTTGTTGTTGATTTGCAGGAGGTTGATCACGACGAACAGATGGATGAGCTGGCATTTGCCTTGATGTAAACTGGGGATGAGGAGGGTGTCGAGGTGATGGAGCTTGAGGGCCTGCTGGTCCAATGGCCTGTTCCACATGTGGCGGTGGGAATGATTCTAAGGAGTCTTTCTGCGGTAAATGGGAGGGTCGTGGATCTGACATCGGCAATGGTGGGGGTGAAAAAGTATAGGGGTCTGGACAACCGACACTAGGAGGGACTTCAGGATCTTGTGGTGGTGCGTCTGGCAAGGCTGGAACAGGCGGAGAATCATCTGGATCTGGAACTCTCGGGAAATATCCACCACCATCTGAAGCAGTTCGATCAATTTTGGGCGATGCAAGGGGAGAAACTTCGCCACCTGCCGCGTGGTGGTAGTAATCTTCACCAGGATTTTGTGGAGAAGGCATGCCAGGCTGATCCCACGTGTTCTGACTGGGCTGTCGTTGGTTCGAGGGTGCTCTTAACGGGTGAATGGATTCATCTATGGAAGAACGCTGAGCCATGTGCCGCTCCAACCGATCATGCTCATCAGGCACCTCTTCAACAGACGGTTGGTAGGCGTGCGACTGATTGTACGTAGCCGAAGGTGGTCCGTTCAACATTTGGGTATCTGGGTCGTTAGGATCTAAAGCTGAGGGTTCATTGTTTGGCACCGGTTCAGGGGTTGGATTGGACAGATTGGGATCTTCTCCGGCCTTGATGGCCTTGGCAATTCGTAGAGCATGATACTTGGCAAATTTAATTTTCGAGGCCACTTCTGGATCTAATGGGCCCCATATCTGACACAAATCTAGGAACGTCGCTGCGGCCTGTAGTGTATCTGCCGTTTGCCTTTGATGCAGGGTCCATCAGTTTGCTAGAGGCGTACCAGAAGTCAAGAACTTGTACCTAGACGCTTTATTCGCTCTCATAGCATTCTCTGCCCTTTGTAGCGTTTCCTCTCCGAATTGCTCAACGTATGCTTGGCCAGCTGTGTCATCTATTATTGCGTCGTCTTGACCATGGTCGTTTTTGGTCTTGCACGAAGATCAGCATTGAGGTTGCCGTAGATGTCTACAATCCTATGGTACCTGCTCGAGCTTATCCATGAGATTCATGGTATAAGTCATGCATTCGTCATCCGTATTATGTAGGCCTTTCGAGAGGATCTGGTTGACGATCCAGTAGTTACCTGCAAGACTGTAAGCCTCTGTCCATCTCCTCTAAAGAAGAATGTATTTACACCAGTACGCAACGACTGGCTTGGCCTTTTCCACTTGACCAGCTCGTTGCACAAAGCGGGCAATGTCCGCCGATTTCAACGGAGTGGGGATGCTCGCCGCCATGTTAGATTTGAAATGAATATCCTCTAGAAGCTTCAGACCGCGGTGTACCTCAATGGTGCAAGCAATGCTTCAAGGATTATAAGGCTCTGTACTTGTACAAGCTCCTCAAGCAATAATACCATTTGTTACTCGTAGGCATCTGGATTTCCGTCCCTAGAGGAACTCAAGGCGGGTAGTGACGATCTTTACCCCTGTCCACGCTAAGCCCCGCATCCGCTGACGCCTAGAAGGATCTGGAGGGAAGAGGACAGCTTTCAAAGACCGGCACGGCGGTACATAAACAGCCCTAACTCCGCGACTCTCGACTCTACAGTCCCTACCTTTCTTCTTCATAATGTTATCACATACTCTTTCTAACGCCTTCACGGCAGCTCTGCTACTGACTGGGAGTGTCAGAGCTGATGGCTTGTACACAAAAAACTCCCCCGTCCTACAGGTCGATGGGAAAAGCTATGACAAGCTTATTGCGAAGTCGAACAAAGTCTCGGTAGGTAAACAGGTCCATTCAAGACCATATTAAAGCTAATAGAAGCCTGCAGATGGTTGAGTAAGCGACTCCACTCACCCGGCCGTTGTGGGCCTACTGATGTGAACGCAGATTCTATGCTCCATGGTGCGGGCATTGCAAGAACCTCAAACCGGCATATGAGAAGGCTGCCAAGGGGGTAAGCGGTCTTGCCCAGGTGGCAGCCGTCAATTGTGACGATGAGAGCAACAAGGCCTTCTGTGGGAGCATGGGCGTCCAGGGCTTTCCCACCCTCAAGATTGTTAAACCTTCTAAAAAGCCTGGAAAACCAATTGTGGAAGACTATCAAGGGGCGCGCGAAGCGAAACCCATCATCGAAGCGATAAAGAACGCGATTCCCAATCATGTTAAAAAAATAGCAGACAAGGGCTTGGATGCATGGTTAGAAGCCAGCAATGACACCAGCAAAGCAATACTATTCAGTGAGAAGGGAACAACAGGAGCACTTATTAAGGTGCTGGCCGCCGATTATCGCGACAGGATGAGTTTTGCCCAAATCAGGAACAAGGAGAAAGCGGCAGTGGAGATGTTTGGGATAACTGAGTACCCCACGCTTGTTGTACTACCTGGCGGAAGCAAAGAGCCTGTGAAGTTTGAAGGGTCGTTCTCAAAAGACGCGATGACGGCATTCCTCGATCAGCACGCCGCACCAAAGACTGAATCTTCAGCGAAGAAACCAAAGCAGAAACCTCTGGCCAAAGAGCCAGAAGAAAAAACAGAAAAAGAAGCAGCAAAATCAGCCTCAGCATCCTCGTCGTTTACAGAAGCATCCTCCTCTCACGCCTCCGCCGAAGCCTCCTCTGAAGCAGCCGGAGCCACCTCCATCATTCTCGAAGATGATAGCAACCCCACCGAGTCTCCAGAACCCATCGCTGTCCCGGAAGATGCACCCAAACCTGTAGTCATGCCCGACTTAGCTCCCCCCATTCCCGCTCTAGTTGAGCAAAGATATCTAGAGAAGCAATGTCTTGGACCGAAGAGTGGAACTTGCATACTTGCGCTTCTGCCATCGGCAGTAGATGATGAAAACTCGGTACTTCCAGATGCGGCGAACACTGCTCTTGCAAGCTTAGCGCAATTGGCAGAAAAACACAGGGAGAGGGGCAGCAAGCTGTTCCCATTCTTCTCCGTCCCGGGAAGAAATACCGGCGCCGCCGTCTTGCGAGATGCGCTGAAGCTCGGAAGCGACAAGGAGATTCAACTCATAGCAGTAAATGCGAGGAGGGGATGGTGGAGACGGTTTGAGGCTGGTGATTATCACATTCACTCGGTGGAGACCTGGGTAGATGCTATTAGATTCGGGGAGGGCGCGAAGAGCCAACTACCTGAGAGCTTGGTGGTTGATGAGGAAAAAGCAGCGGAGGAGCAGCCAGCAGCTGCGGAGAATGAGGCGCCTGTGCATGTGGAGTTGTAGTTATGTAAAGGTGAAGTAGCTGTTTGATAGTTAGCGATTTCAGATGAACATTCTATGATGGATACCATGTTGTATCTCTATGAAGTACATTGCTAGCCTCTTTGAAGCACATGACTAGGTAGCTTCGTCTTTCGTTGTTTCACCCAATTCCAATTAAAATATGAAAAATTGTGGAGGCTAAACCTCTCTTAGAAGCCGCTTCTTCTTGTTCTAAATCTCACCATTTACCACCCCCCCTAGCGAACCCCTCGCGTTCATTATTAGCCCTACCCCGAATCCCCCGCTCCGGAGAAAATAAACACCCTCGCTCGGCTGTAATTTGGGTTGCCGTTCCCCGACCGCACCGCACGACAGCGCTATGGCGGTGCTTGCGTTGCGGGCGTATAAGATTTTTTATGAATACGGTATCGGGTTGGATTTTGGGTATATTAGGATGTCGCTCTTCTACTGTTCCTAGCCATTTTCCAAAACTTCGAACCGATATCTTCCTGTGCCTTTGGAAGCGTTGTCTTATTGCGCCTCTCCATATATTGCACGCATAAATCTAAGCTCATATATCAAAAGCCGTTCCGACTCATATACGATCGCGCAATACCCTTTCCGCTTCTCCATCCCCGCCAGCCCCTCCATCATAACAAAAATGTCCCGCCTCTTCCCCCACGCCCCCTACGCCGAAGACCAACCCCTCGCGCATCTAATCCTCACAACCCACGTCCTCCACCGCGGTTTCCAATCCGGCGCACTCTTCGGCATACTCCTCTCCCCCCTGCCCTTGCTCTACCACCGTTTCTACCCTTCCAACCCAGGGTCCCTGTCCAGTACGAGCGCAGACCAGATCCGAAACGTTCCATCATCGACGCTGCCGAGACCGGTAACCTCGTCCATTTCATATAAACCCCAAGCAGCGTCTTTTTGGCGATCGACGCTCCTCTCCTGGACCGGCATGGGGGGCATAATCGGTTTCGGGGCGGTAGCGGTGATGCTGCCGATGATGATGCGGGGAAAGGAGGAGATTGAGTGGCAGGATCGCGCGTGGAGACTGTTGGCGAATCGGGGCCAGGTGGAGGTGGACGAGTGGAGTTTGTGTGGTGTTGGGGCAGGGGTTGTTGGGGTGATGTGGGCGAGGAGTAGGGAGTTTGATCTGCAGGGGTGGAGAAGTGCAGGGAGGGTTGTGGGGCGAGCAGGGTTGGGGAGTTTGGCCGGGATTGGGGGATTGTTTTTGTGGCGGACGGTGGTTCCTAGAGGGGAGTAAGGGGGTTATGGGGGAAGACGTGGGGTGGAGAGTGTGTGGAAGGAGTCGGATATTTTTTGGAGTTTCGGCGGCTGGTCTCCGAGTGCTTTGGCATCGTCGGTGGGGATTGTAAGTGCATTATCCATCACACTGGTGAGGGAACATGGCAAGCTAGAGCCTGCTTGATGTCAGAATTAAACGGTTTCACAAGTGACGCCCTATGTAAAGTATGACAAAAGAGTAGGAAAATAAATACCCCGACCCTCGTGAAGGTCAGCCTCGTCTTCATAGCACGTAATTTCCCCATCAAGTTCCATGGACTATGGTCTCTGCCGTGCTGTCTGTATTTGACGAAGCTCACGCCTACGCTGTCATGGTAAAAAAATCTACTAGTACCTCTATTCAGCATAACAGTTCCTAATGAAACGCCCATATAGGCATTTGTCTCGTGCTCAAACGCGGCGGACCAAATCGTTCATGCAGATCACGATAGTATTCTTCTTCCAGCAACACCGGTGACATGGCTAGTATATCTGGGATCTCAACTTTACGGCATTTGGTAACTGAAAGGTGATATAGCTCCTCCGGCCATAAACGTAAGTAATTGAAAGCTGAGAGGTTAGGAAACTCGATGAGGGATTCGTGTCAGATATCTCGTATGACGGTTTCATTAAGGGTGCCTGAAATTTCGTTTGGATTTTGTGAAAGCGCCCAGTCGTCGGACGGGATTAGGTCGTCCACAATAATTTGTAGTCGCGATGAGCGCACAGGGACGTCAATTTCTTTTCCTGGCATTCCATATCATCGCCAGTGTACTGATGAGAACGAAAGGATGGCCATGACGTTCGAGAATCGAGAGAACAGTATCTAGATATCCAGTACGAGTACATATCAGCTTCTCTGGGTCTCGATCAAAGGGCTCGGCATCGAGATTGAAGATGTCAAGAAGGGGTGATAGATTTATATTCAAGACGTAAGCATGATCGAGGTCGATTTTCTCATTCTCCAGAGACGAGAATATAGGTATCCACGAAGGTTGATAGGTGAAACTAGAATTTGTAAATGAATTCTCCTTAGGCTAGTTTATAGAGCTACAGTATTGGCCACCCAACCCTCCCGAATTCCCATCACTCAATCGGGCTCAAATTGAAGCTCTAGATCATAACTACTACTAACTATTAATAATACTGTTATTGGTTTGATAGTACGTCCGTACTTTGTTGTGTACTTACTTGCGACGAACACCTTCACCAATCTCAAGCCACGATCGCCAGCGAAATTTCACGACCACAAGATGATCGACTTCTTGTGCTGAGATGGCAAACGAAGTTCAACCAGACTTAACGACCATACAACAAATTTTGAGAAGAAGCCGCTCTTTGTGGTCCTTCTATGCGATCACGACTACAGATCTTCGAAACCTTCTCGGCAAAGTCCCCGCATTTCCTATCCGTGCCCCACCCTTCGCTTAGTTCTAGTGCTCTACAGCCATGCAACAATTACAGCCATGCAACAACAAAATTCAACTACTCTACACGAGGGTTTTTGAGCAATTGCTTCAAAATAACGCGCCATTTCTTCCGAAATCCCTCGACTAGCTTAATGCGAGCAGCCCTATGGGGCCTCGTAGCCCTGTAGCACTTCTTTAGTGCATTTAAATAACGCTTTTCCCTGGCCTCTTCGCGCTGCTGCTGCTTCTCATCCTCCAATTTCTGCCTATCTTGAGTCATACTTCGAGCATTTTTGACGTACAAGACGCCTTCGCTTTGAAGAACCTTATTAGACTGCTTTCTGCGTGCTTTGCGAGCATTTTCAGCGGCCGTCGTTTGACTTAATTGATTCTGCAGCAACTTCATTTTACATGCAATGACGTTAGCGCCTTTTCAGAACGTTACAAGCTTATTTTCAAGATCTTCTGATATCGATTCTTTGATTATCAGATGAATCAGCTGATTTGCAATTGCAGCTCGACTACTAGAAGTTTTTCAAACGACTGAATCATCTATAGTAGATGAGTAATTAAGAATCTATATAGTATAAACTTAATTAAAATGTCACGATCGAGGGTTGCTAGGCTTGGCAACTAAGGTAGTTCTAAGTCTAATAGGGAGGTTGATGTTATATTAGGCTCGATCTATGCCTGCCGCCTTTAGCCCTGCAGGAATGATCTCGAGCACGTTCACGACCGGCCCTCGGGCAATCCTTGCGATCTCGTCGATTGCCAACTGGGGCGCGATAGCTGTGACCGCAACCACTTGCGCGCTCGCGTCAAACAGCTCGTTGGCAACCGAGCTCAGATACTTTCCAAGCCTGGCCTTGTCCCCGGCGCTCACGCAAGCCAGGACGGTGCCGACGTCCGCATGGCTGAGGACGAGTTCGAGCGGCTTCTTCTCGGACGCGTATCGCAAAAAAATCTGGTCGTAATAGAAGACCCCGGCCCGAACGACGAGCCCGTCGATTAAGCCAATTTTCTTTGCAACCGCCGCTTTTGCATTCTGTTCCATCAACCGCGTTCCAATCCACTTAAGCTGCCCGACGCACCGCTGAGAGTGCGCGGTCGACGGCCGCTTCGGCGTGAATGCCAGTGGTATCGAACAACGGCACCGGGCTGTCCGCTGGCTTCACCAGCAGCATGATCTCCGTACAACCCAGAATGATGGCTTCAGCGCCTTGTTCGACCAGATGCGCGATCACCATGCGATAGGCCTCGCGAGATGCCGGTTCCGCTCGACCCTGAACCAACTCGTCGTAGATGATGCGATGAACAGTGGCGCGATCATCGGCATCGGGGGTCAGCACATCGAGGCCGAATCGATGTTGCAATCGGCCCTTGTAGAACTCCTGTTCCATCGTGAATGCGGTACCCAATAAGCCGACGCGCTTAAAGCCCTGAACTTTGATCCGATCGGCTGTTGGATCGGCGATATGCAGCAGCGGAATGCGAACAGCGGCCTGTACCTGGTCGGCCATTCGATGCATGGTGTTGGTGCAAATCAGGAAAAAGTCGGCGCCACCTTGCTCTAAGCGCGTTGCTGCGTCGATCATCAGCGCTGCCGCGTCATCCCAACGTCCGGCATGTTGCAGAGCCTCGATCTCGCCAAAATCAAGCGACCACATTAGACAGCGTGCAGACCGCAAGCCACCCAGTCGTTCCCGGACCGTTTGGTTGATGATCCGATAGTATTCGGCCGAGCTCTCCCAGCTCATGCCGCCAATTAGTCCGATGATGGCCTGCTGCGACATGGGTTCTGTCTTCAAGGGAGCGCCGAAACGCTTTTAGGAGCCTTCAGCCGGCCCAGCACGCATAGGGTCGAGGGCAACGAGGACGAAGGCAAGGAATAGGAATCTGGAATAGCTATAATTCTTATAGCTAAAGAGTGACTAAATTGACTAAGACAGAACCTGAAGATCTAGTCAAGCTGAGTCTTCCGAGATTCTTATATATATCTAACCTTGGTCTTTCGGTTTAACCGGAATGCCGAGATTATCAATCAACATCTCGATCGAATGATCTAATTTGCCTCAGGACCTCAGACGTGTGGGGCTAACCCCCTACCGGGTTAGCGCTTTGCTTACTACGGAAGCTGCGATTACACGCCTGAGGGCAGAATCTAAAAATACGGGCAGATCTGGCTTACAACCAGGAAAAATACCGAACTTTGCCGTCGCCTTACCTGATGCGGTAAAGTACATTTTGTTCAGCTACCATGGAACTCAGCTACCTACTCGTTCGCCTACTCACATGCTTCATGTTTCGCGTTCGAATATGCGTCATTCGCTCCATGACCTACCTCATAGTATGCTTCATACATGCTCCATAGCACATGCTAATTAGCTCAATAGAAAGCACCCTTCATGGCTCAACATTAAACTCCCTATCGAGCTCCCTATCGAACACCCTACATGCTTCAAAATACGCGTCGGTCCGGCGCATAACACACGTCAGACAGCGCTTCAAACAATTCTTCCTACATGGCTCCCTTCATGGTTTCCTACCGAACACCCTCCATGGCTCCATTCATGGTTCTCTACCGAACACCCTTCATGGCTCCCTTCATGGTTTCCTACCGAACACCTTTCATGGTTTCCTTCATGACTTTCTACCAAATCTACCTACCTACCTACTGAGGGCCTACCTACCTAATAAACGATCGAGTCGTTACAAAACTATATTTCAACCGTTAAAAAGTCTTCAATATATGCTCGAACAGTCGAACGAGCAGCTGAACTCACCGAGCAATGAAAAATGAACCTAGCATATCTTTGAAAATTTAGAAATGATTTTGAAAATATGAATAAAAATTAGATTATCACCGTGCAACAGAGATTATACTCTTTTTCTCGCGGAACTTGTATTTAGAATTTATGTCAATAGATAGAATAAATATACGAGTATTGACTGCAGTTGTCAATATCGAAAGAATATATGTGTTGCGTTGTTTGCGTCTGAAAGACGAATGTTGATGATTTTCAAAACAACGCTGATCTGGCAAAAATACGGCGCCTTGGTCTCAGACGTGTTACCCGTAGGCTGCGAAGTCATCCAGAGGGTCCCTAACCCAAAGGGGCTTAGGGGATGTAGTTAACCCGAAGGGGGGGCTTAGCTACGGAAACACGTCTGAGGTCCTGAGGCAAAAATATTTTGTCGTGTCCGAGTACCCATATACTCTCGTACACAGTGTGACAGTACCTTAAAGTAAGGTCACTTTGTAGTGGGGGAAACCGGATGTAGAGGCAGGTTTGAGGCTCCCCAATTCATGCCATTTGCCGCTTCCGAGACCTCCCAACTCGAATGCATGTTATGCTTACGAGGGTGCTCTAGGTTTCCTTCTCTCTTTACATTTTTGTAACGTGACCTGTGTGAGCGCTTATTCTAAAACCCCCTGTCCTTAGCCCCTACGGAACATCCTGCCGCGCCACATAATCCGACTCGTCTTCACGCGCGAATCTTTTTTCGAAGCATTGTACTCACTCGAAAGACTACTTCCCGAGCCTCGCAAGCTTCACTAGGCTATTGAGTCTGTCGATATCATAGTCTCTCCCGTTCTCGATACTACAAACCAAAGATGGGGCCTATGTTGGCGAAGAAGCAGGGCTTCAATGATGGTGACTGCATGAATAGCAGTGGTTGCAACAATGACTGGTGGTGGTACTCGCCAGTGAGTTTTCAGATATGGCACACCCGGGAACTATCTGCTAACACCAGACAGACAGCAGCAGCTATCAAATGGTCCATCGTTGGAGCTATATTCGTCTTGTTCCTTGTTCTATTCGTTGGAGGCTACTGGCATGCTCAGAGGAGGATGAAAAAGGGTCTTCCTCCACTGGCTTATCATAGGGTAAAACCATCACAAATATCATCAAGAACCATGCTCAGACTATACAGTGGCTTCTCCCACGCTCTCAGCGTGCTAGGTTCCCCACGCGGAACCAGCCGTTCAGCTTCTATCAACATCAGAGTGGCTATAATGATGGGTATCAAATGAATCCGTATCCTCCTCCACCTCCAGGTAAATTATCCTTTGGATAAGACCATGGATAAGCGCTAACGGTACAGCGTACAATACGGGCTACGAAAACCCTCCAACATACGAGCCGCCACAAGGAGCATCAAAGGTGAATCCATCTCAGGCTTGGGCTGCCCCTCCACCAGGACCTCCTCCATCTGGAGAATCTTCGCGCCTCCAGCAGCAGCCGACAGGTGCTCACTTGCGCGAAGAGTCCTTGGGTTATGGCCCACAAAACCCCGACATAGATTCTTCTGCCCCACCCAAGAAGAACCTGATGAAGAGGCTCAATCCATTTAAGTAATATATTGTAAGGAGTAATATAGATTGGGAGGCGATTTTAAATACATTCACTTCTGATCTTCCAACGTATCCCATCCCGTCCATGCACCCCTCTATCGCTAACCCGATCCTTTGAGCCCGGCTGTGAGCTCTTCGATCGCTTATCGCTATCACTGTGGCGCCTTCTCCTTCTCTTGTGAGACCCTCCGGTCTTCTCATCGTCGGGCTTTTGGGCCCTTAGCAATTTTCTGGAACATCTCAGACACACGCACACTTTGACTAACGAATTTTTCTTCCCACCATCTTCCACATATGTGAAATTCAACTCGAAGATCTTCAGCTCCTCCGTTCTGTCATCGCGTTCATCTCTATATCGCCCAGAACAATTCAGACACCCGCAAGTGAATTGCCCTTGTCCAGCAAGAACCTCAGCTTTCGTACGCCATCGTAATGCCAATTTTTGCTCCCGCCACCGACTAAGGTCAACGAGTGCGAATTCGTGAAAGAGGCTGTCGTAGTATTGCTTAGCGAGATGTTTCTCTTCGTCAAGATCCGTGGAGGTAGTATCGTCTCTAATGAAGCGGTGGTTCTGCTCCAGTATCTCGCGTTCGGAGCGGAATATGGGGGCAGGTGGGGGAGCGCCGCCGTACAAGCGGACGTAGGAAGAGGCGCGGTGGAGGTGGCGGGCATATGCTGAGGTACTCGCGGTGGCCATTATAGTAGCGGTATTGTACTAGATCAGTCTTATGCTATCGGGAGTCCCGGATATTGTTCTTGTGATTTCATAACGGCTTATCTCTTGTGTCGCTCACTGAAAACGCTTTCTCTGCAGTCCTACCGCTGCCCGGCTTGAATATCGGCCAATACGACTGCTTTGGAGGACCCTCCAACCGAGAATTTGCAGCGGCGCTGCCCGCGGGCTCCCCTACCGCTGCTTCTGCCTCTGGCTTCTCCACAGCCTCCTCAACAGCAACTAAAGAATGTTGCTCAGCAAACCTCGTCCTACCGCGAATTCAGCAAAACGTCCGTAAATCATATATCTGGGCTCCTGGAATGCTTACTGCCCACCCAATTGCTTCTCCTTTTCCAATTCCTTGAACGCAGGATCAAGGACGTATATGCCTGGGGAAGGAAACGTAAGATTAGTGGATTATGGTTTGTGGGGGGACGTATACCGCTCGCGATGCCGGCTACGGTCACTAGGAGGAGGGTGACTAGGCTTTGGGGCCTGCTCATGGCAGGTGGCGGCGTTTGAGTGAGGGTTTCGTTGAGTGAATTGTGGGCTGGAAGGAGATGGTGGAGGGTATTGGGGGAAGTGAGATAGATAAGATATATTCTAAGATTCAGGGTAGAGAATCCCGCCACCTAGATCTCCGCGCTAGTCGCATATTGTGTATTCAATCGTCACTTTGACGCAGATGTCTTCTATCATTCAGGCTATGTAGCGACTTCAGGGCAGACTTCATTCAGAAAATCTGGCTTCTTATCTTCCAAGGTAGTGTCCATTACGTTACGGTTCAATGCCAGTCTGGCCCTCTGCAGTGTGGGTGTAGAGTCGTTAAAAATATTGATCTTAAGGCAGCAGGGGAATTACTGTACTGCTACCTACTAAGCAAACGCATTCTGTTCATAGGGCAGTCATAGGATCTCTCTGATTAGGATGCCCTGTGTCCAAGCGTTCGGCAGTTCTTCCCCAGTGATCTACTGCTATCAATTTCTTATCGAGTGAGAGGAATCTAAACTAGGCGCTTCGAGGCCAACCATTTGTATGGATGCTCTACGCTTACTGGTTATCCTCTTTCTCTTGAATTTCCTCGAGCTTGCCTCGAATTTGAATGTTTTGGCGAGATCGTTCTTGGCTGAAAGAGGGCCAGAATGCTTAACACCAGAGCGTAGATACACTTCTTATATTACAAACATATTCATGAATCTGAGAGACTGGAATCGCTGGCCCATGGCTAGGCTCACGGCCATTCTTTCACCTGTTACCCGCACCTTAAGAACCTACTTAGGTCGTGCAGAGCTTGATTAGGATTAGCAGTGGTCTCAATCCTAGACGCCGAGGAAACAGCAGGTCGTGCAACAGTGACGATATTCCAGGACCGTAAAGGCAAAGACACTTTGCAAAATTGAGAAGTACAAAGAACTAAGGTCTTTCAGGGCGTTAAATAGCTGGCTACCTAGCGCTTGAGAGATCCTAACATCTGAGTCTTTACCTTGCTTTCGCTTGTCCTGCTAAAATTAGAAATTCCATGTCTCCATATCCAAGAGATGTTTGTTCTCCGGTCCATTGTGAGATGAATGTATAGAATGGATTGGCTCATCACGTTGACGTTTCAGAGATCTGATGTTTTTTTCTTGGCTAAAGTACGGTCAGTATGTGGAATGTAGAGATCCTCATCCGACAATAATAACAACATGAGCCGTGGCAGCTAAGCCTTCCGATGCGCAATTAAGGCAGCAGTTCCTTTGGAGCACAGCTTGATATCCGTTCTCATAACAGAGAAACTGAGCTACAGGGCTCCAACGTGTCATGGCAACCCCGAATCGTCTAACTGCAGAAGGTGAAGCAACTGATGTTGGTATGGACGCATGCTTAGAGAGGTCCATAGAATCAGTCACCGGGTGAGAGCACATATCGGTCCACCGCATCCCAATATATCCCAAAATTACCGCCTCAAGATTGACCTTTATATCATTTCCGGCAAATCGGAAGGTACAGATGAATTCCAAGAAGTCAAACCCCTCCCGAAGCGTTAGTGAAGGGCTGCCCAAGTGCACTCCAATGTGAGATGGTCTTATATTGTCTTTTTGTAAGGTGGTTGTAGCTTTTGGTCGGGCTCGAGCTGGTTTTGCGCGCAGATAACGATGATATCGGCGTTCATATACCAGTTGTCCCTCTACAAGCGTGAACGTCACAAACTGGTGGGGAGGTACGCTCAGAGTCCGAAGTATGGTCGGGTAGATAGTGCAGGAGTCGGAGCTTAAAGCAAGAAGTCCCTTCTGTCCCCATGATCGTTGACCGACTAATGTCATGACATATATCATGAGCCACTCGGCGCTTATGCTAGCTTCCTTCCCAGTCACAACATTCGTAATGCACCGAACGCCTACTCCGGCCTCAGGGCAGATGACAGCATTTGGGCCTGTATTGATGAAGAAGCACCAGAGTGCGTTACTCAGCGTACAGCCAATAGCATCCCAGAGGCAGTGTTGCACACAGTGCTTCTTCTTTTCCTTTTCTCTTCGATTAGTGCCCAACCAACCATTGGTGAAGTTACATTTGGATCCTTCTGGGCAAACGCAACTTAGCCCTTGAACCTTGGTGGCCACAACGGCCTTGAGTTTGGCAAATGCAGTGGTCAGGTCCATTTGGGCTATTGTGGGTCTACTTCGGAGTATTTCCTCGCATATCTTACACATCCGTGCCCGTGGTAATGGCCCAAGTAGGGCTATAAGGGGAGCTGGCTGTAAGCGTTCATGATTTCTCGTTGAAAGTGAGACTGTGGGCTCAATATTAACGGCTGTAGGGATAAGTATGAGCAGGTTGCAGCATGTATCCAGTATAGCTTGATCACAATTGAAACCATAATTGAGAAAAGTCAATTGCAACCGATCAGCTAAACCCCCCGACCAATTGAAGCGATATGGCATAGGCAGCTGAGGCTTTTTTGATGTGGTCTGAAGTACAGTGATTGGCAGATCAACAGGCGTCGAAGTTGATATAGAGGTCTCAAGGTGGATCTGGGTCGGTTCAAGACGATCACTTTGTGAGATTTCACAATAGATTCTCGCACTCTCGACGTCTTGAATGATCGTACTCTCGACAGTGACAACCGTGCTACGGTGGAACAAGGCCTGGATCAAACCGAGTATGTGGCCCATCCCCCGGCTCCCCGCAATTCGACAGATCTTCTGGTCTTCGCAGAGTGCTCGACTAACTGATACGAGAATCTCCGTTGCAGATTCGGTATCCAGTGGTTCCAGTAGGTCTTGTGGCGCCGCTATTCCAATCGCTGTGTAAACTTGATGGATCTTCGAGACTTCTCTGGCTAACAAATTCCCGAACCCTAAAGTGTCCAGCTTGCCAGTAAGAAGTTTTGCAACATCCGCGAGCTGGGATACACTTGAAACATTCATAGAATCCGATAGAAGCCTGGAGCACAGCTGCGTCAAAATCGTTCCACTATCAGGGTGCCCAAATAGGTTCATCAAACACATTGATACGAGTGCTATAGCTTGGCCGCCAGCGGATTCGGCCATGAGAGATGCTGAATCGTTCTTACGCCAGCCAACAACAATCGCAAGATGATTGAGACGCACATCGCCACAGCGCTGCAAGAGGCTTTTCACCCTCTCTGCATATTCACCAGTAGTAGAAAACGCAGAGCCCAGCTTCTCCATCTGGACAAGTGCCATAGGGAGTATATTGTCGGCTGAGAGAGTCGCCAAGATAGTAGAGAAAGCGCTCAGCCCCTGTAGGCTGAGCGTACCAACATCAGCTTGTAATTGTATGTCGTGCGACATTTGGTTCAGCAATGCCAGACTAGTCGAGAACAACTTAGCGAAACTCTGCACTTTGATATGTATAGTGAAAACTGGAGTGGAAGCACCAGCTACAAGACTTTACAGAATTAACCAGCAAATCACCCTCGTAATGATAGTTGGCGGGGTGAGGCTGAGGTTCCACGCAGAGACTGCTGTACGAGTACCTTATGGGACTAGATTCCTAAGGCACATGCACTCTGTGGCCGGCCGTTTCCACCTGTAAGTTCCGAGCGAGTTGTCACAGTAGTCAATTCCATGACTCTTACAAGGCAGGATTTGGTGATGGAGTATAGGTAGAATCGAAGTGGGTGTGTTTTAATGTAACTCCTACTCCGTACTCGGAGGTTTAGTAGAAGCCCCTCGCTCGATTGATGAAGTAGGTCGTGTTCAGTTAAGTACATATGTAATCGGAAACCCCCATAGTCGAATATTCATTGATAGGCTCAGCCCTCATTTCGTCTGCTTACCGAAAACACTGAAATTGCAGCTCTTCATCGTAAAGTAAGAGGGAGAAATGAAGTACATGCTAGACGGAATATTGAAGCTCGTTCAAATTTCTTTAGCATGACTTAAGATCTTAAACCACGTCGATAAACGACTGAAGCAGTAGATGATTATAATCATCGAATTCACAGGCAAGATATACTGAAGCATGTTAGTGTGTTCCATTATCTAATTCATCTATCAAAAGAAATGGAATTTCAAGTCGCGAGAACTAGAATTCCCACGTTCTGTTTGATACTACCTATTCGGGTCATAGATCAAATCGACCAAGCATCTTATAAAAATTCATGCCTCTCTTGTTAGATAACGCGAAAGAGCTCGATTTTCACATTGTTGTGACTGATCAAGACCCTTTAGCTCTCTTGTGGCAGCATAGGGTTCGTAGCCAGCATCACGTATAGGTGGAAACTGGGGTGGAGAGGAAAGCACTAAAGTATAGGTAGTAGTCTGGGCGAAAGTTGTAATACAGTTGTTCGGCAAAAGTCGTCGTCGTTCACCCACCAAATCTTTAATGCAGTTGAACACGTCACTAGAAGAGATGAGATTTTTGAGGTCTGCTCATATGATCTGTCAGCGTTGAGTGAGGATCTGGAACCAAGTACCCATGATAATTGAATGGAAATCTTGCTGTCATTGACGGTATCGTAACAAGCGGCTATTATAAGAGTAGTACTCCGTATTTGTTATCCAGATAAGATAAGATCGTTCACTTCGCGTAACCCAAGTCGCGTTCAACAATCCACAGGAACCACTTTCAGAGTCAGACCACCAAAGCACAAACGATATGGTCGATACTTCAGATGGCACAATGGAGAGTCCGAGGGTACGTTCCCGACTCAGACGAGGAAGATGAAAGCCAAGGCTCTGATCAGCACGCTGCTGTAGCTACAGAAGAGGGGTTCCAGGATATTGACTGTCTTAATAAGGGACCTGGTGACCCGCAGGAGAAGAGAACGAAGAAAAATGCCTACCAGAGACGTGGGAGGCTGGGTTCAAAAAAGGAGAAAGAGGAAGATGGAGAATCTAGCACGCAAAATCAGGGAGCGGAGAAGGGACATGCAGGGGTGGCAGCGACTGCAGATAAACATAGCCAGGATCTCCGGCAAATTACAAACAACAAAGAACCTTTCTATGCTGATAGCCTCTCCAGAGATGTCGAGTACATTGATGAACTTCAACTAGGTCATTATCAGGACATACCAGCAGTACAATTGGATGCAGAGCTTAAGCGCGATATATATCTGCTTAACGAGGAACCCAATCAGGGGACACCGTCTAAATCGGCCAAAGAAGCCCTAAGATCTCTCGCTTCCTCGCCATTGACCGAATTGTCTCAATGCTCGCCTGCAAACTTGCCAGTAGTGGCCCATTGGATGTCGCCACTACGTGACCGAGGCAGCCCTGTTGACGTGCAGTCACCATGGCCGTTAAAGAGCCAAGATCCGTCTACAATTTCCTGCAGCGATCCCAACTTGGATCCTTCACTACACAACAAAAATGCTGAGCTAAACCTTGGAAGGCGTAATTTACGGCACCGGAATCCAATACAGCTCCACCCTTATGCTATCGAGAGCGAGAAATATCGTCAGACCCTCAAAGCAAGGGGTGTGAAGCCGCTACGGATTGCTCAAATGGAAGCAGATCTTGCAAATGCGACTGAAAGAGGCATACAAGAGCAGGACTTTAACGTTGCGGAAGACAGCCAGCTCATATGTCAGGATGTTGACTCGCAAGACCCTCTTAGTTCATCCTCTCAACCTGGTCATACAGCAAGAGTATCACCCGTGCAGGATCTATCTGACATTTTTCGGTTTCAAGGGGATGAGCTCCCTGATATGGACTTGCTCCTTCGTCAACCCTTCTCACATGTTGTGCACCAGGGAAACAAACGTCGTAGGACCGCGCATACATGCTCGGAGAAAGAAGAAAGACGGTCAATCCAGCCAGATGTCAGTTTGCCCATACCGTCTCATATGAATGTAGCAGATGACGATTCGATGTTCGATGTGCCTCCTTCACCACCCCACTCTGGAAGTCCAACACCGACAGCTATCACTAAAGCCAAGAAAGATGTATTCCGTGTCCCGCGAGGGTTATCTCCCGTTGCTCTCCCGACACCAGTGACGTCTTCCGAGCCTAGGAAACACCAACCCGTCGAGCTTCTTGACGACTCGAATACCGATGAAGATCCTAGGGTTCTATCGGTAAACGGGGACTCTAGCGAAGACTCTGAGCCAGAGAGTACTTCGTCTGGAAACGAAGAGAACAGCCAACTAAAACGCGTTCAGCGCAAGATCAAGGGAGTTCTTCCAGCATCTTGGCTGAAACTTGATCTGAAAGCCAATACTAAGAAGCCAGACAGTGTGGCCAGGACCTATAGGAGTTTATCGCCCATCACCAGTGACCAGCGTGGGGTAGCCAGACCCGTCTCTAGGTTAAATAGTCAAAGTCTTGATACGCCGGCGGGCCAGCGATTTCCCATTAATTTATCTGATGATGAAGAGTCGGATCTGGAACATGCAAGCCCTGAAAGTGCTACAAATAAAAAGCAACGTTTGCTCCCTTCTCCAACATTTGCCATTCAAGATGATCTCGACGATCAGCATTTGTTGACTACCAATTGGGGAGAGGTTGGGGAGGATAATCGGGTTGATGCAATGCTGCCTTCGAGAATAAGATCGGTCATCCGTCCTAGGATACGGAGGATGAAAGGTCAGACCACCTCTAAAACCCTCGTTGAACAGGCATCACGCGCTGTGGCCAATCAACTCCCCGAAAGCGCTCGGAGCAAACCCACTCACCAGCCAAGAATCACCGATCGGTTTGATCAGAGACAAAAAGAGAAACCCAAATTTCGCCCCCCGAGGTTCAGTATACTTGATGCACCCACGCGGACTCAGCTTTCTAAGCAAACTACGCCGAAATTCCTTAAAGTTGCCTCTCGTACAGCACGCGCACGAGTTGATCGGGGACGACACAGTCCTTCCAGAAAGTTTCTGCGACTTGTTACCACTGACGATTCGAAGGATGCAAACGAAACACTGCAATGTTGGCGAGAAGGCACTATTGTGCGTGCCCCCAAGTTACCTGCAGAGGTTCATGCAATGCCCTTGAACCGGGAGCCGCTATATCCTCGGTCTCATAATCCCCAATTGCCGCATATTCAACCTGTCAACAACGATATGGGGAAGGAAGATCTTCATTCCTCGGATAAGGCAAGGCCTGGGGGTAACAAATCAAATTTAAAGGAGCCTCGTACGTTTCAACGGTCACTCGATCGTCTCCTCAACGGCGGTACTGTACCCCAAGTTCAGCTAAGCCACAACCGCCAGCAGAAGAAGCCTATCAAGGTAAGGCTTAAGGTGAAGAAGCGAGGACGATTGCTGTCGTCACTGCGAACATCTCATGACTCAAGACCGGCACTGTTAGAATCTTTACAGGAAGAAGAGGATCAAGTTCGTCGAGGGTCAGCCTTTAAAAGAGGTCTTTCGAGAATTGATCAAACTCGGAATCAAGCCGCAGAACCGAATATGCTGGTAAGAAGGTTCTTCGAAGAAAACCAAAGACCATCTTTGGTGGCTGTAAGTGCAGGATCATGTCCTCATGACTTCCATAACGTAAGTTGCACAGGCGCCGAGGATTGCGTAAAGCTACTTCGTCGTCCGAGAAAGCAACGTCAACCACACCGCATAGAGGTTGAAGCCCTCAACATCAAGGAAACCGTTGCCGCATTGCCTATTGATGATGACCTGGATCAATTAATACCTACTTGTACGGACGATCCGCAACAGCAGGTACTCATTGGTCTTGGATCGTTTGGATCACGATACGTTGATGCTTTCGATGTTCATCCCTTATCAGAGGGCACCTGCTTCCATGAGAGCACTTTCATCGGTAGTGGAGACTTTCTGAAGAGCCTTAACATGACCAGAACCAACGATCTAGACAAGCCAAGGGGCTTTATGTCGCTAAGCTTTGCCAAGAAAACTTTCAGATGGGGCCCATGGAATGACGAGGTATCCGAGCAGCTTGGCCAGGTCTTCTATGCAACATGTCAGGAGCTTCGGCCAGCCTCAGCCTATACCAAAGAATTCTCCAATGGCGCGACTTACGAGCAGTTGATATTGTTGCAAAGGAACATTATACGGTACAACTCGAACCACTTGAGCTTTCTAGACCCCGTGGATAGGGACTCATACTTACAAAGATGGAATGGATTAGTGTCGTTAGTCTTTAGCGAGATGGACGAATGTGTTCCTGCTGGTAGCCCAAGCCAATCTTTCACAAATTATGGGAGGAGTAAAGATCCCCGAATTCGGCTTGGCACGCTCCTCCTGGTTATTGTCAATCAACTTCGCCAGATCTCTGAACACGAGCTGGTGCCACAAACGTTGAAAGATGGAATCAATTCGCTTGTCCTGACAGCAGCTCGCCGAAATTTGACGCAAGCACTTGAGGAAGGGTCCGGTGCTTTCAAGGAAAGTTTGGAAGACCTCAGACCTCTTGAGACATCGGCATATACTATTCGAGAGAACCACCATCCCATTGAAGCGCTCGTGATCGGTCAACACATCATCAAAGAAAGCACACATTCAATGGCGGCTTTTTGGGAGATTGTGAATGAACAGATTATGGTACAAAGCTCGGGGTTGACCATGGATGCACGGATCTTTGAAGAGCAATGGCAAAAGCTGTACAATCTTTTACCATTCCTCGGGTTCGACGCCCAGGGGATACTTGAGATTCGACAGCGTTTTCAAGATTCACTTGATAACTGGGCCCCTATAAAGCGTATGATAAGCCAGGTCCTCGCAATATATACATTCAATGAAAGCGTCCAACCGCCGAGTTTAAATGCCTACTGCCGTGCCCTGTTCAGCCGATGTCTTCACTTGATTAATGGCTGGGGTTGGCGGAGATGTGAATCAATCATTGGATCATTATTTGACTTCTTTGCCCGCAATAATCTGGCTCACTTGAGGAACGAGGGAAGCCATGGATCTCCGATATTCCTCGAGCATCTAGACCAAGAACCTTCCCTAGAAATGTCAATCAACGATCGATGCTTTCATATTCTCCTGAAAATCATCGGCAGCGGTCTCAAGCGTATGCGGCAAATCTACCCTGAGAAAAAGATTCGAGATATTGTATGGCGCCTCATGCCAAACCATGGTCGCTCACATCCCAAAGAGAAAGCTATCCGTCAAGAAGACCTAGATGCCTTGAGGAACCATCATGATCTTCTGTGCACTCTATACTGGGCTGCACCTCGAGGCATTCGCCCTCGCTTAAGTGTTATCAGAAATCTTGTCCATCTGGAATCCTCCCATCGAGAAGCTTGTCATATCAGTATTAGAGCCTGGTCCAATCTTGTCAGGTTTCAGATATCAACAAAAGAGCCTACATCTAGCCTGAAACCCTTTGCGGATTGGCATGATGATTTGTTAGGACAGGTTCTACGTCAACATAGTTTAGCTCGCACGGAAGCGGAGGAGCAGGTCACATCAGCGCAGCGTTCCGGCGGTCCTGCCATCCCGAAAGACCTACTTGAGTCCACCGTAAGAAAGAATCAGAGGCAAGTCGAAGCAATACTCGGCGATGCTTTAGTGTCTCTGAAACGGGCGGTGGATGGGGCCCGTACTCGGGGAGCTGCCGAAGCTCTGCTGACACCAACATTGACGCAAGTTTTTCTTCTCTTCGATGCCAGAAGGCCCCAAGCCAACAGGAGTATCGTCGAAGCGCTAGACGTTCTGCTTGCCCATGTGGGTCATTATTCCAAGTCTAATGAGGACAGCCAAGATTACGGTGATTGGCCAGTCTACAATGACGATAGTCTTTCACTCCCTGACAATGATGTGGGCTCCTCACAGCATCAGACAACCATGCCGCTACAAGACATTGTTCATGAACCTCTCAGGCATCTTCTCTCGAACTGCTTTGGCGCCGATACAATACCTAACGACACTCTTCTCTCAAAGCTCGTTGAGGTCTGGGCCGAGGTGGCTCGATGTCTTGTCCGCCATGGTACAAAATCCTGGAGTGATTACGTGGGACGATTTGGTCATGACTCATGGACTTCTTTGAGAGACACTGAGCAGACCCGGAAATTCACCGCATACTTCTTAGCCGTGCTGACAGAGACCGATGAGAAAGTTTACGAAGAAAACAAGACTTTCTTTGTGATATCCTGGATTACATCCCTGGTCGAGCGAGAATCCATGCTCAAATTCCAACACCGACTTACCTCAGCCTTGCTGAATAGAGATACTAACAATCCTTTGCTGGAAAATCTACCATTTCACGCATCCAGAAACACTGATCGCTTCGAAATCAGCGCAACCGAGTTTGCTCAACGCAGGCTGTCACTAATTTCCAGTATCCTGTCAAACATGCGGGAGTCGGTAGAAGACGCCCTATGCACCTCATCCATCGATGCCGCAATGCTAAAACAAGAATACAAAGAAATTCTAAAGCACCTCATGCTCACCATGAAGCAGCGATACCAGGAACTTGGCCACGGTCCCGACGTCCGTGGTGCTTACGTAAACTTTGTTCATCGAGTCGTGGAGTTTTTACAGCAACACACATCCGCTATCTGCCCTGTTGACCGCTTCTTCTTAGACTCGGCTACCTTCCCGTTACCGGCCAAAGATCCGAACTATGTAGTTGGACAGCTTAAGAACTATGGACTCAGATTGCGTGATTCGAGAACGCCGAAGCAGCTTGCTGTTTTCCTGCAGTCGGTTTCGGAACGAGCGATGGTAGATGAGCAACAAGAGTACCTGGTTGGCCAGCTTCATGCAGCATTAGCCCACGCGTTCGAGTCCGGCGATGCGAGGAAACCCACGCTGCGAGCTTTCGTTGTCAAATCCATCGTTCCCGCTTACATCGAGGTGGCTTTCACCAATGCCAGTGGCTGGCTCCTCGCTTCACCGATGCTGCAGGCTTTACAGAGGGTGTTCAGCGACCTGCTGACCGACCTCGACGGCACCAACCCAGCCAGTGTAACCATCGTGCTGTCCACAATCACCGTCTTCCTCGATCGCCTACGCTTCTCTTTCAACCTCCTTGTCGATCACACAGGCCTCCTAGATCAACCTAAGGTCCTGAGAACGCTCCTACTGTCCTACTCCGCCATCACAGCCACAATGCCCGTACTAGACTATATCGCTCGTCTCTCTAGCCCCTCTGACCGCGCAGTTGCTTGCGTTGGCTTTTTCGCCTCTTTCGCTACGTTCGTAACGGAGATGCTACTTGACTGCTCCGATGTGCTCGCCCCAGAAACGGACCATTCCGACCCGATCCCACCACCACCTGAGTACGCCGACGTCCACAATTTCGCGCTGCAAGAGCTACGTGGAACACTGACCAAAAACTGGATCTGTCGCGATGAGCAGTACCACGTAATTAGGGGATCCTCGAGAAAGGAGGTCATAGTCGGCATAGGATCGTACGCGGAGGAGAAAGAGCGTCTCACGGTAGAAATCGAGAGGTTTCAGCAGTGCTTGGGTGCGATGCCAGCGCTAAAGAGCGATAGTGAAGAGGAGACGATAAATAGGAGGTTTGGCGGGATTAGCATGGCTGATATTCTTTTGAGCTGAATGGGAATGCATTTGCAAGGGGGTGTTAGTCAGCAGCATTCGTAGGCGCATGAAGATTTGGGTGTGGGGTTAGAGGGGATTGGATCCAGTTGAGATTGCGTTTAATGATGTTTGGACGACTATGTGTGTCCTCGGTGCATACTCTTAAGGAAAGGCTACTGAGACATAGGTAAGGCTATATAAATCATGAAAATGAACCAACCCATACCACGTTGCCAACAACAGATTCTTCGTGCAGCACATGTGATTGACTCCTTGTCTCCTGCGATTCCCATGCATGTCTCGTATCCTCAGAAACTGCGCAAAATATATACACCCTCTCTAGCACACGACACGTAGCCCAATTAGGTTCAATTAGGGTTCTCGCCACAATCCGGGAGGGACGCCGGGATGAAGTCATTTAGCCGGCGCTTTTTGCAGCTTCCAATGATCACCACTTCCCCAAACTCCCACTTCTCCACCTAATCGCCTCAATACTGCAGCATGGGGATGCAGTAACATGCTCTACGACCTTCAAATACTCCCACATCCTCTCCAATCCTCCCTGACTACCTCAATGCCTCCTTCGTCCACGGATCAACTCTCCCCATCCTCAATGACCGATTCCCCAAAACCGCCCTCCACCACCATGCATGACCCTCTCAAACTCTCAAAACCCCAACCAGGCGTCAAAAAGCCTTCCACAACCGCCACCACCTCCGCAAAACGTGAAATCGCCTCCCAAACCCTCACAACATGGACCTACCCTCCTTCCCCCGCCCACCCCCTACCTCCCAACCGCCTAAACCCCACCACCCGCTGGGTCGAACGCTCCCCAGACTCCTCGCCTTGCCCCTCTCCCTCCCTTACCTCCACAACAGCACCGCCAAACGCATACCAATACGACAACCCGGATTCGCTCGCCGCGCCTTCGCTGAGCAGGAAACGCAAAAGACACAGGAAGCTCCATGAAGAAATGGCCTGGAACGAGGGGCTCAGGATCTGGGTCGAGAGGAGAGACGCATGGAGCGGCGCACTACCGCAAAGCCCATACCAAGTCGACGGCGCATCTCCCATCCCTAACAACGGACGCTCCCCCCTACATCTGGGACCCCCATCCCCTCCATCACCACCACCACCTCCCCTTCTCCCTCTCGCACCCCCCATCCTGGCTCCTACCCACCCCATCCGCGCCTCCATATCCCCGCACACCTATCCCGCCATCTACAGCAGAGTCGTCGTGCAAGGCCTCACCCCGACGGTGCCGATCAACCTCAAAGACGTCGTGAGAGCCATGGTGGCGGGCTTGAAAGCAGATGGCGAGTGGCCTCCAAAGGGAGAGGTGGAAGGGGAGGCCGGGAAAGGGATTTTGAGTGGGAGTGCGGGAGGGAAGGTGAGGAGGGGGGTTAGGAGGGTGGCGAGGGTGCTGGGGGCGTTGGGCGATGGCGGTTAGGATCGTGAGGTGGGATGGGAAAGTGCATCTTGGAGGGATTAATGCTGCATTGGGGTTCGGGCGTCCTAGGAAGATGGCGTCGGTTACTTGGGGCTACTACATGCATACCCACGGATTGGGATCCGATGCCGGAGCATTGATATTGAACTGGCAGATGCATTGCCCACGGGCAGTATGATGCAATATTATCCATTGCAGGATTTCGCCGGTGCTGCAAAGCTTAGAACGCAGAAAAAAATGCGAAACAGGCAAAAACAAGCAAACGACCCTACCTTGAAACCCGCGAGAATAGCCAGCCCATCCATACAAAGAAATCGATTGTTTTTCTTTCCCAACTGAGCAGGAGCAGGAGTATCGACTATAATAACCGATTCACAGCACCTCGCGTTTTTCATTTCCTCATCCCCCCACCCCCCTTCAGTACCGTATCAAAAAAACATCCCCCCCCCCATCTACAGTACAGTACGTATCTCCTCCTCCCCAATCTCCTCCCCCCCAATCTCCTCCCCCCCAAAATCCTCCTCCCCAAAATCCACCACACCACCAACCAACCAACCAACCAAACCACCAACCAACCACCAACCAACCACCACCACAACCAACCATCCATCCCATCCCTCCCTCCCCATTTAATTCCTCCCCCCTATGATTTTTCTTCTTCCAACGGATATATGGGATTTTTTCTTAAATCAAAATAGCAAAAAGCAAAAAGAAGGGGGACGACGGGGTGCTGGAGTTTAGGAACGGGAGTGCGCGTGTGGGTGTGGTGGAGGTGGTTGTTGTGGGGGAGAGGGATGGGGAGGAGGGAGACGGAGACGGAGACGGAGACGGAGACGGAAACGGAGACGGAAACGGAGACGGAGACGGAGAAAGGAACACATAACATATCATGATCCTTCCCCCCCAACTTCACCGTTTTTAAAACATCTAATATTATCTATTTATAACGGTTTGTGATTGGTTTTTTCCCCCTTCCTTTTCAATTTCTTCTACATAATCTCGGTTATTCGTTTTTTTTTTGAGGAGGAGATTTGGCGGGTTGAGGGAATTTTTATATGTAGGAGGGAAAATCGGTCGTGGTCTGTGGTTGGGTGTGGCGATATTGGTTGATTTTGAAGAAGTGGGTTGGTTTTTCTATTCTTTTCTTTTCTTTTCTAGTGTGGGGTTTTTGATTTTTTGATTTTCAGTCTTTTTCACGTGGTTGTATTCTTCGGACTTTTCATATATAACTCCGATTCTACACTTCCACCACCAACTCTCCCCAAGAAACCCCCCCCACCCCCCAAAAATCTCTTTTTTCTTCTTCTTTCTTTCTTCATTAGTACTCAACTCGCTGTTTTTATTTTAATTTTAATTGTAGATGAGGGAAGAAGAATGCAGGGGTGACGTGACAAGGAGCGAAGATGTTTTGTTGAAAGGCGGTGAGGAAAAGTGGCGTTGAGGGGGTTGATACAATGTTAGATTGTGAATTTATAAATGTTCGACGAGGTTGTATTTCTGAAGGAAAGGGGGTGGGTGGGGTTTGTAGAGAGTGGGGGGGAGAGGGAGGGGGGGAGAGAGGGAGGGAGGGAGAGAGAGAGTGACGAGTGCGAGAGTGAAAGAGTTCGGAATACATCCCACACCTATATACCAACCTCAACGAACATCCCCTTGGAACCAAACGCCCAAAGATGCAACACTCTCTATGATCCGACCCCCTCAAAACCCAACCACACGTAATAACCCATAGCCAACAGTAATGGCAACTACAAAAGTGATGATACTTGCCGGAATCCCTCTCGAGATGAAGTGTTTGACCTGCAGGTAGCGCTGGCCGGTTTGGTCGTCTTCCATCATTATGGCGGCTACGAGGTTGTTAGATTGGCTTATAGGGGGGATATAAGGATTGGGTGGGGCTTTGGAGCGGGTGAGGTGGGTCAAAGGAGGGGGATTTGGAAAAGCGGAGCGGGAAAAGGGAAAAGGGGAAAGG